>SAMEA3663296__coassemble_30_pt1 | contig 255127 bp, 265 predicted proteins | sample SAMEA3663296__metabat2_low_PE_021 | metagenome-assembled genome bin SAMEA3663296 (sample SAMEA3663296) | pig gut metagenome | biome: pig gut; feature: pig-associated habitat; material: faeces | place: China | collected 2013
TGGCAGCGGGAGAAGGATTTGAACCCTCACATACGGAGTCAGAGTCCGCTGTGCTACCATTACACAATCCCGCTATCTGTTCGTCCCGCGAACAAATGCTATTATACTATGCTGTTCCGATTTGTCAAGGGTAAATTTACAAAATTTCCCCAAAATTCACCCGTGCCGCATGCTTACTGGAAAAGCCGCAAAAGGAGCTCGCAAAGCTTGCTTTTGAGTATGATATCACCGCCGGAGAGCTCCGCGGTCAGGGCGCCGTCGCACAGCGGAGAAAATGCGACGCCCCACCACTGCATGGCGCCGTGCGGTGCAGCGACGCACCAAAGAAGCATCACGGCAAGACCGATGGCAAGGGAAAGTTCAAATCTGTTTTTCATAAAAAGCACCGTCCATACTAAGTGTTACCTCAGTATGGACGGATTTTTCCGGCTTTAAACCAAAATCAGTTTTTCTGCGGCAGGAAAGCTGCGATGGTGCCGACAAAGCTGCTCAGCGGCATGGTCTGCAGCACGATCTTGCCCGGACCGGTGACGACGGTGTTGAAAAGTCCCTCGCCGCCGAAGAGCATGTTCTTGACGCCCTTGACGCTCTGAATGTCAATGCTGCAGCTCTCGCTCATCATGGCAAGGTAGCCTGTGTCGACGATGAGCCGTTCGCCGGCGGCAAGCTCATGCTCAACGGCGGAACCGTCGATCTCAAGAAAAGCCAGACCGCGTCCGGAGAGCTTCTGCATGATGAAGCCTTCGCCGCCGAAGAAGCCGGCGCCGACCTTTTTCTGGAAGAAGACAGACAGCTCCACGCCGCTCGTGGCGGCAAGGAAGGCGGATTTCTGCACGATGATGGGTCGGTCGGGCGTGATCTCAACGGCGCGGATCGCACCGGGGAAGCTGGAGCCGAAGGAGATGGTGCCGCGCCCGCCTCTGGCGGTGTAGATGTTCTGGAAAATCGACTCGCCGGAGAACATGCGCCCAAATGCCTTGCCGAGACCGCCGGCATTGGTCTGCATTTCCATGTTGGGGCTCATCCAGACCATAGAGCCTCTCTCGGTGAACATGGATTCACCGGCTTCCAGTTCGCAGGTGACGATGGGCATCGGTTCGCCGATAATTTTGTATTCCATAAACATTTCCCCTCCATTGCAATAAAATAATTAAACAAATTCCGAAAGAAAGGTCTGCTGATAGGATCGTTTCAAATGATGATATGCAAGCTGCGCCTGATGCAGTCCGGTAAACAGACCGAATACCGTCGGACCAGATCCGGTCATCGCCGCAGCGCTTGCCCCAAGAGCCAGCAGCGTTTCCTTGATGGAAAAAACAGCTTCTTGCTCCGTCTGACCGAGAACGGCTTCAAACACGTTGAAAACGCGCGCGGCAACGCCGGGCGCGTCGCCTGCTTCGATGGCGGCGAGCATGCCCGCCGTGTCGGGGCGGTCGGTGATCTCCGACGCGTCAGAACGGCGGAACAGCACCGGCGTTGAGACGGAAAAGTCCGGTTTGCAGACGACGGTGTGAAATCCCGGCGCAGCTTTGAGCGTCGTGAGTTTTTCGCCGCGTCCTTCGGCAAGCGCTGTGCCGCCGCGCACGCAGTAGGGAACGTCGCTGCCGACCTGTTCGCTGAGCGTTTCCAGCTCCTGCACCGTCATACCGGGCGCAAGCAGGGCACGCAGCGCGTGCAGCACCGCGGCGGCGTCGGCAGAACCGCCTGCCATACCCGCCTGCGTCGGGATGCGCTTTTCAACGTCGATCGCAAGACCGCGCGGTGCGATGCCCGTTCCGGCAAAAAACGCTTTGGCGGCCCTGACGGCGAGGTTGCTCTCGTCACCGGGCAGCGTACCGCAGCGGCAGAGGATGCCGCTGCGCTCTGTCAGCGTCACGGTGACATCGTCATGAAGCGTAACGGACTGCATGACCGTTGCAAGCTCATGGTAGCCGTCGGCACGTTTGCCGAGAATGTCGAGCGTCAGATTCAGTTTTGCATAGGCGGGCAGCGTAACGGTGTTCATAACATGCCTCACAAAAACGAAGCCGGGGGACGCGGCGCTGCCGCGTCCCCCGGAACGCTTCAGCGGATCTTTCTTGCCTCGACGTAGTAGCGCTTGTCCTGCGCATGACCCATGGAGAAGGTCTTGCGCGGCAGAACGCCGTCAGCCATGACCGTCTTGAAGAGCTGTTCCTTGCCCATGGCGGGGAGCAGGAAGCCCATGTTGCCCGGCTTTCCGCCGAGCTCATTGGTGACCTCGTCGCCGTGGATATAGTCGACTTCACCGCCGAACTTTTTGAGATACTCGTCGATAAATGCCTGCAGCGTGCCGACGGCAAGCTGGACCTTGGGATCGGGAACGGTGATGAACTTGTCGACGCCTTCCCAAACGAACTCGATCACATGACCTTCGCCCTTGCCCTCGTAAGCGTTGGGATAGAACTTTTGGAACTCGGTCATGAAGTTTTCATGATCGACGCCGAAGAGGACGCGGTGGATCGGCTCGAACTGGAGCGCGTCGTCGTGGTTGTTGACGACTTCGACAAGAGCGTAACGGGCGGGCAGAGCGAGATACTCTTCGGGAGTCTTGCCCTTCTTCTGCTCCTCGTAGCAGGCCTTGGCGGTTGCGAGGGAATGGTTGCCGTCACCGACGGCGAACAGCAGGGGAGCAACGCCGGAGACGTTGTACTTCGACTTCATGGCGTCGTCAGCGCAGAGAGCTTCCAGCGCGTCGGCGACGGCGTCGATCTGAGCGTCGGAGAGCTTGAAGCCCTTGATGTGACCGCCGTTTTCCATCAGATCGAAGTCATAGAGCTTTTCCATGGAGGAGGCGGCAGCGGTCAGCGGCTCGATCACGGTCTTTTCGGGGTTGTCGATGAGCAGCATGACGTGAGGCAGCTCGATGGGCGCGTTGCGGCGGACCTTGGCGCGCGGCGGGATGCGCTCGAGCACGGTGCCTTCGGTGGCGCGGATCAGGGCGCCGGAACCGGGCGTAAAGTCGTACTGGTCAAGGTCGACCATACCGATCAGACCGTGACGGATCTTGCCGTCGGACTGGCTGCGTTCAATGTAGATCAGGCTTTCCTTGAGCGTTTCAAACACATCGCCCTTGAGATAGCTGTCCATGGAGGCGTTGATATCGGCAATGAATTCGTCGACGTTGGGAGCCTTGAGATTGGCTTCGGGGAGAATCAGACGCAGCGTGGAGGGAGCGTCACCGACGGTCTTTTCGACGCGTTCCCAATATTCCGGTTCAGAGGTGAACTGGTCGCAGGCGACGACAGCCCACTTGTTCATATCTGCCTTCTTCGGCAGAAGAATATCAGCGGGGTAAAAGCCGAGCTTTTCAAATTTCTTGTTCATTTTGTTTTCCTCCTCAGAAATAAATTGCCATACGCCGGCAAAATATCATACACATTATACAGACACAAAAGAAAAAATGCAATGAAAAATGAAGAATATGACGATTATCTTTTGTCATAACGGAAAAAGCGGAAAAACAAAGAAATCATTTGCAAATCGTGTTTTGTGGTATAGTTTTTCATCTGTTCGGGAACGCTATCAATGACCGACTGATACCAAAAGGAGGTAATTTCATGGTCATTGATAAGATCGCACTGACGCTCTCCATCGTCGGCGCACTCAACTGGGGCAGTATTGGCCTGTTCGGCTTTGACTGCGTGGCATTTCTCTTCGGCGGGCAGATGAGTACGATCAGCCGTGTCATCTACACGCTTGTGGGTCTTGCCGGTATCTGGTGCATTACGATGCTTTTCCGTGAGACTGAACCGATGGAAGGCAGCGAAAGAGCCTGATAGGGAACGCGGTTTCATATCAGACAAAACGCATGAGACAAAAAGAGGAGGGCGGAAACGCCTTCCTCTTTTTGTTGCCGAAATGAACGGTGTATGGTATAATTTTTTTATAGTTAAAATCTTTGGAAAAGGAGGGCGGCAGGATGCTTCGCTTACTGATGGGCAGAGCGCGCAGCGGGAAATCGGAGCGCGTGCTGCGCGAGATCAAGGCGCTGGGCGATACCTCTTCACAGATCCTGCTTGTGCCGGAGCATGCCTCGCACATGGCGGAAGTCGATGTGTGCAGGGTCTGCGGCGACACGGCGTCGCGCCACGCGGAGGTGCTCACCTTCAAGCTGCTTGCCTCGCGCGTGCTTGCCGTCTGCGGCGGCAGTGCGGACGTTACGCTTGATAACGGCGGCAAGCTTTTGACGCTTCAGCGCAGTCTGCAGGAGCTTGCGCCGTCGCTTTGCGTGTACCGGCGTCCCTCACAGCGCACGGCATTTTTGGAAAGCCTTCTTCAGGTGATCGAGGAGCTGCAGGCGTATGCAATTTCTCCGGAAGTGCTTTTGGAAAAGGTGGAAAGGATCGGTGGCGAAAGCGGCGATAAGCTGCGCGATATTGCCCTCATTTACAGCGTCTATATGACCAGACTCCACACGCCGCAGCGCGATGCGCGGGATCGTTTGGAGAAGCTGGGAGAAAACCTGGAAGCCTCTCATTACATAGACGGTAAAGACATTTTCCTTGACGGCTTTTCCTACTTTACCGGCCGCGAGCTGAACATACTTCGCATCATGCTCAGCCGGGCAAAAAGCGTCACCGTCACGCTCCTCGGCGAGAAAAAGGACACAGGGCTCTTTTGCGAAAGCCTGCGCGTCCGGGAACGGCTCCTTGCCCTCGCGCGTGATGCCGGCACTGCCTGCGAGGAGGAAACGCTCTCCGGCGGGGAAGTGTGCAATGCGCTTGACCATGTGGAGCGCATGTTTTTTGACGGACAGGAGGCATGGAACGAACAAACGGACGCAATATCGCTTTACGAAGCCTCCACCGTTTACAACGAGTGCGAATACGCCGCATCGCAGATCCTGAAGCTTGTGCGCGAGGAGGGCTGGCGCTTCCGTGACATCACGGTGACCGCGCGCGAGCTTTCCTCTTATCAGGGCGCAGTGGAGACTGTATTTGCCCGCTGCGGCATTCCCATCTATTTTGCGCGCCGCAGCGACATTCTGGAAAAGCCGGTGCTCACCTTCATCACCGGTGTACTGGAGGCGGTCTCGGGAGACTTTGAGTATGAGGATATGTTCCGCTGCCTCAAGACCGGTCTTGCGGGCTTGACGAGCGAGGAATGCGACCTTTTGGAAAACTATGTGCTCAAGTGGGATATCCGCGGCGGCATGTGGCTTCGTGAGACGCCGTGGACCGCGCATCCGGACGGCTATGGCGCTCTTTGGGACGAATCTTCGCAGGAGCGTCTTGCGGCGGTCAACGCGCTGAGGGAGCGCGTGCGCCTGCCGCTTTCTCACCTTGCCACCGGCGTGCGCGGCACGGGAACGGCTCGTGAGAAGATCACCGCGCTCTATGAGTATCTCGAGGAGATCGGACTTCCCGAAACGCTCCGGCAGCAAACGCAGGCGCTTTTTGCAAACGGCGACGGTCAGCGCGCCGAGGAGACGGCGCAGCTTTGGACGATCCTTTGCGATGTGATGGATCAGTTCGTTGAAATTCTGAACGACTGCGTGTTGGACGCAGAGGAGTTTTCGCGCCTGTTCCGGCTCATTCTCACACAGTACAGCGTGGGTACGATCCCCGTCACGCTCGATGCGGTCAATGTCAGCGAGATGACGCGCAACGACCGCCACACGGTCCGCGCGCTGTTCCTGCTCGGTGCAAACGACGGCGTACTGCCAAGCGTCGCGGGAAAAGGCGGCGTGCTGCAGGAGGAGGACCGGGTTCTGCTTGAGCAGCAGGAGATTTTTCTCGCGCCGCACGGACTCGCGCAGTTTCATCTGGAAATGCAGAATCTCTATGCCGCGCTTGCCCAGCCGACGGAAAAGCTGTTCGTTTCCTATCCGGTCTCCGATGCCGGGGGGTCGGAGCTGCGCCCGTCCTTTGTCGTGGGACGCCTGCAGAAGCTCTGCCCGCGGGTAAGGGTTGAAAAGGAAAGCGCCGGCAAGGAGTACCGCCTGTCGTCACAGGCGTCGGCTCTGGAATACGCCGGCGAGCATATCGGCGGCGAATTGTGGCAGTATTTTGCGGAAAAAGAGGAATTTGCACCGGCGCTTGAGAGGATGGAGGAGGCGTCCCGCTATACGCGCGGAAAGCTGTCCGCGCCTGCGGTCAGGGCGCTCTACGGCTCTGATATCACATTGTCGGCTTCGCGCATGGACAAGGCGAAAGCGTGCCACTTCGCCTACTTCATGCAATACGGACTGCGCGCCAAAGAACGCACGGCGGCGGGCTTTGACGCGCCGCAGATCGGCACCTTTATCCATGATGTGATGGAGCATACGCTCACATGGGCAAAGGAAGCGGGCGGACTGAAAACGCTTGACAAGGCTGCGCTCCACAAGCTTGTGCGCCGCGCGATCGACGAATACATTCACGATAACCTTCCGGATCTTCCGGAGAAAACGGCGCGCTTCCGCTATTTGTTCCGCCGGCTGTGCATCTCCGCCGAGCGCATGATGGACGAGGTGGCGGAGGAGCTGATGCACTCTGATTTTGTTCCGCTTGCGTTTGAGCTTGCCTTCGGACCGAACGGGCAGCTGCCCGCCATCACGATCACCGACGGCGGCAGCCAAACGCATGTGGTCGGAAAGGTAGACCGCGTGGACGGCTGGCTGCACGACGGAAAGCTGTATCTGCGCGTGGTGGACTACAAGACGGGCAAAAAGAGCTTCGACCTTGCGCAGCTGCGCTACGGCATGGGGATCCAGATGCTGCTGTATCTGTTTGCGCTCAAAAACGAGGGCGAAGCGGTCTTCGGACACGAGATCGTGCCGGCGGGCGTACTCTACACGCCTGCGCGCGAGCCGATCCTCAAATGCGCCCGCAGCACCGAGCCGGAGCAGGTGGCTGCGCAGTTCCAAAAGGAGCTGCGGCGCAGCGGTATGGTCCTGAATGATCCCCGGGTACTCCGGGCAATGGAGCACAGCGCGCTGGAAAGCCCGCGCTATCTGCCCGTCGCGGTCAAACGCGGGAAGGACGGCAACGCGCAGATCACGGGAAGTCTTGCCGACTCCGAGCAGCTCGGCAAGCTCGGAAGGTATGTTGAGCATCTGCTGCGGGAGATCTCACGCGAGGTATTTGCCGGCAATATTGACGCCGATCCTTACGCAAGAAGCCCACAGGACTCGGCCTGCACTTACTGTGAGTTTGCCTCTGCCTGCCACTTTGAAAACGGCGTGGGCAGAGACCGTGTGGAGTATATCCGCGCCACAAGGAGCGAGGAATTCTGGCAGCATGTGACCGATACGGTAGAGGGGAAGGAGGCGCCTGAACATGAGTGAAGGCTTAACACAGCAGCAGCGCGCGGCGGTGGAAAACCGCGGCAGAAGCCTGCTGGTCTCCGCGGCAGCCGGCTCCGGCAAGACGAAGGTGCTTGTTGAGCGATTGTTCTCCTATGTCGAAAGGGACGGCGCCGACCTTGATGACTTTCTGATTATCACCTATACCCGCGCCGCCGCGTCGGAGCTGCGCGGCAAAATTGCCAGGGCGCTCTCCGAACGGCTGGAAAACGACCCGACGAATGCGCGTCTGCAGCGCCAGATGCTGCGCGTGTACCGTGCGGACATTAAGACGGTGGACGCCTTCTGCACGGGTCTTCTGCGTGAAAACTGCCATCTGCTCAGCGAGGATGAGCACGGACATACCCTGCGTCCGGACTTTCGCGTGCTTGACGAGTCGGATGCCGAGATGCTGCGCCGGCGCACGCTCAGCCGTGTGCTCGACAGGTTTTACGATTCTCTCACAGACGGCGACGGCGGAACGCTGCTTGCCGATACCCTCGGCGCGGGGCGCGACGACAGCGGGCTTTCCGAGCTGGTGCTGGAGCTTTATACGAAGCTTCAGGCGCAGCCGTATGCGGAAAAGTGGCTTGCCGGACAGCGTGAGAGATGGGAAAAGCTGCCGCAGCATGTGGAGGACACGCCCTACGGCAGAGTCCTGCTTGACGAGGTGGGGCGCAAGGCGCGGCACTGGTCGCGGCTTTTGCAAAACGCGGCGCAGCAGATGCAATGCAACGATGCGCTGAATCAGAAGTATGCGCCGCTGTTTCTGGAGGTGAGCGGACAGCTTGACGCGCTTGCCGCCGCCGCGGAAATTTCATGGGACAGGGCGCGCGGCGTGGGCATCGTGTTTCCGCGCCTTGCCGCCGTCAGGGACGCGGACGGCGGCGCGATGAAGCAGCGCATGAAGAGCCTTTGGGAAAGCTGCAAGGCGTCGCTGAGAAACGTGCTGGGCTATTTTGACGCGACGAGCGCCGAAGCGATCGAAGACCTTCGCACAATGGCGCCGGCGATGCTGGCGCTGCTGGATCTGACGGCAGACTTTGCCCGCGCCTATCAAAGCGAGAAACGCCGCCGCAACGCGGCCGACTTCTCCGACCAGGAGCATGAGGCGATCCGCCTGCTGACGGATGAAAACGGCAGCCCTACCGAGCTTGCGCGCACCGTTTCACAGCGCTATCGCGAGATCATGGTGGACGAATATCAGGACACCAATGAGGTGCAGAACCGCATCTTTGACGCGATCTCGCAAAACGGCAAAAACCTCTTTACCGTCGGCGACGTCAAGCAGAGCATTTATCGCTTCCGCCTTGCCGATCCCCGCATTTTCCTCGCGCACTACAACGCCTTTCCCGAAGCGGAAAAGGCTGCGGAGGGGGAGAGCGGCAAGCTGCTGCTTTCCCGCAATTTCCGCTCACGCGCAGAGGTTTTGGAAGCGGCAAACTTTGTCTTTACCAACGTCATGTCCGAGGAAATGGGCGAGCTGGACTACGGCGAAGCGGAGAAGCTGCGCCCCGGCGCGTCGTTCACCGAGGGAGACTGCTATCAAACGGAGTTCCATCTGCTCAACCTGCCGACTCAGACGGGAACGGAGCGCGTGAGCGCCGCACACGCGGAAGCAAGCTTTGTCTCCGCCTATATCCGGCAAATGCTGTCAAGTAAATTCCCTGTACAGGATGAAGCGACGAAGCTGCCGCGCCCGGTGCGGGAAGAGGACATCGTGATTTTGATGCGCTCGCCGCGCACGCGGCTTTTTGAGTACCGCAGGGCGCTTGAAGCGCAGGGGCTGCGCTGCAGCTGCGAAGCGGACAGTGACTTTTACGAGTCGATGGAGATCGCGGTCATTATTTCGCTTCTTCAGATCATCGACAATCCGCGTCAGGACGTGCCGCTGATCTCCGTTTTGCGCTCCCCGCTGTTCGGCTTCACGCCGGACCGTCTGGCGCTGCTGCGCTCAAAAACACCAAAGGGCGACTTTTACGATGCCCTTGCCGCGGACGGGAGCGGGGAGAGCCGCAGCTTTCTCGATACGCTCCGGCTGCTGCGCGAGAGCGCCCTGCACAAAAGCGTGCACGAGCTTCTCTTCGAGATCTATCACCGCTGCAACGTGCCCGGCGTTTTCGGTGCGATGCCGAACGGAAAGGAGCGCAGGGAAAACCTTCTGGCTTTTTTGGAGCTGGCGGAGGAATTTGAGACGGCGGGGCATACGGGACTGTTTTCCTTTGTGTCGTACCTTCGCGAGCTGCTCCGCGACGGAAAGGCGCCTTCGCCGCAGGCGGCGCACAGCGTCGGCGGCGTACGCATCATGAGCATCCACAAGTCCAAGGGACTCGAATTTCCCGTTGTCATTCTCGCCGATCTTGCCAAGCGGTTCAACAACATGGACTTCAGCGCCTCCGTTCTGGTCCATCCCCGGCTGGGGATCGGTCCCGTGTGCGTCGATATGCAGCGGCGTATCCAGTATCCCACGCTTGCGCGCCAAGCGATCGAGCGCGTGCTCAGGCGGGAAGCGAAGGCGGAGGAGCTGCGCATCCTCTACGTTGCGATGACACGCGCGAAGGAGAAGCTCGTCATGGTCCACACGCAGGCGAATGCCGCCGGGCGCGTGTCCGATCTTTTGGCGACAGCGTCGTGTCCTGCGCTGCCCGAAGCGGTGGACGAGGGAAAATGCCTCGGAGACTGGGTCATGCTGCCGCTTTTGTGCCGCAGCGAGGCGGGCGAGCTTCGAGATCTCGCGTCTGAGGAGGGCGAAACCGTCACCGCGGCCTGCGATATGCCATGGAAGGTATGCGTGCACGACGGACTCTCCTGCGCCGCGGCAGGAAAGCACCGTGCGCAGGGCGAGACGGAGCAAACGGCTGCCGCCGAGCTGCCGTTTGACCGCGCGGCGCTGGAATACCGCTATCCGTACGAAAAGGAGACGGCGCTGCCGGCAAAGCTGACGGCGACTCAGCTCAAGGGCAGGCTCCTCGACGCGGAGATCAGCGAAAACGTCATGCTGCCGCCGCGCCTGCGCAGTCTGTCAAAGCCGAAGTTCCTTGCCGGGGAAGAGACGCTCACGGGCGCCGACCGCGGTACGGCGATCCATTTGTGCCTGCAATATCTTGACTTTGCCGCCCAAACGGAGGCGGAGGTCAAAGCGCAGATCGCGGATATGCTCACGCGCCGCCTTCTCACCAAGGAGCAGGCGGACGCGGTGGACGCGAAGGCGATCACGGCGTTTCTTAAAAGCGGGCTTGCCGACCGGATCCGGAGAAGCGGACGTGTTGCACGCGAGTACCGGTTCTCGCTCCTGCGTCCGGTCTCTGATTATGTTCCGGACGCATCGGACGATGCGCTGCTGCTTCAGGGCGTGGTGGACTGCTTCTTTGAGGAGAAGGACGGTCTGGTCGTGCTCGACTTCAAGACGGACCGCATCACCCGCGCGGAGACGGCGCAGCGTGCGGAGCATTACCGCGCACAGCTGGAGGCATACGCGCTTGCACTGGAAAAAATCATGGGCAAGCCTGTGCGGGAAAAGGTTTTGTACTTCTTTACCACAAATGAGTTTGTAAAATTGTAAAAAGGCGAAAATAGCTCTTGCAATTTGCAAAAAAGTGTGTTACCATAACAAAGCTTTTGTGAAAAAGCAAATTTCGGATCAGAAAGAGGTGAACACGAGCAATGAAGGAAGGAATCCATCCCAATTATCAGCAGACTACTATTACTTGCGCCTGCGGTAATGTGATTGAGACAGGTTCTACCAAGGAAAACATCAAGGTAGAAGTGTGCTCTAAGTGTCACCCCTTCTTCACTGGCAAGCAGAAGCTGGTCGATACCGGCGGACGCGTTGCGAAGTTCAACAAGAAGTTCGGTCTGGACAAGTAAGACGCGCCGTAAAACCCGCATCGCAGGATGCGGGTTTTACTTTTCTTTTTTGAAAGGATATAGTATAATATATAATATATTATTTTTGAGAGGAGCAGATCCGTGAACGGGACCATGGAACAACTGAAAACAGTAAAGCTGAAAAACTTTGTGATGCTTACACTTGCCGGCATGATCAATGCCTTCGGCGTGACGGTCTTTCTTGCGCCGGTCCATCTGTACGACAGCGGCATTTCCGGGACCTCCATGCTGCTTGGACAGATCACGCCGGAGAATTGGACGCTGTCGATATTCCTGCTGATCCTGAACGTTCCGCTGTTCCTCTTCGGTCATAAGCGGCAGGGCGCGAGATTTACGGTCTATGCGATCTATACCGTTGCGGTCTATTCGCTCTTTGCTTTCCTCATCACCGACGTGTCCGCCATCGACGTGAGTCTGTCCTCCCCCCTTGCCGGAACGGATCTGCTGCTTTGCGCGCTCTTCGGCGGACTGATCTCGGGAGCGGGCAGCGGTCTTGCGATCCGCTTCGGCGGTGCGATGGACGGCATCGAGGTCATGGCGGTCATTTTTGCCAAGCGCATCGGCATCACGGTCGGCTCCTTCGTGATGGCGTACAACGTGGTGCTGTATGTGGTCTGCGGGCTGGTGCTGCACAGCTGGATCCTGCCGCTGTACTCCATTGTCGCCTATATGGCGGCGCTCAAAATGGTGGACTACATCGTTGAAGGCTTTGACCGTGCCAAGTGCGCGATGATCGTCACGGCAAAGCCGGACGCTATCTGCACGGAGCTTTCCAATACGTTTGAAACCGGCATGACGCGTGTGGAAGCGCGCGGCGGATACTCGGGCAGCGCCAAGACCATCGTTTATTTTGTCGTCAACCGATTCCAGGTGACGAAGCTCAAGGAGCTTGTTCACGAGATCGACCCCACCGCGTACATCACCATCAGCGAGGTGGCGGATGTCTTTCAGGCAAATCAGGATAACATGCAGCCGTAACGGCGTACGGAGGATATATGGAAGAACACAAGCAAACGGAAGCCCCGCGCGACCGGGCGATTCTGGTCGGTTTGAGCTCGCCGCGTCTTGACAAAAGGGAAAATGCGGATGAGGAAAGCCTTGAAGAGCTGGAGGCTCTGGTCGAGACTGCCGGCGGCGTGAGTGTCGGCGTTGCGCTGCAAACGCTGCCCGCTCCGAATCCGCGCACCTTTATCGGCGAGGGCAAGGTCGCGGAAATCAGGGAGCTCGTGCAGGCTCAGGAAGCGAGCATGGTCATTTTTGACAATGACCTGTCGCCTTCGCAGATGCGTGTGCTGACGGAGGAGCTCTGCGTGCAGGTGCTTGACCGCAGCGGATTGATCCTCGATATCTTCGCCCAGCGGGCAAAGACGAAGGAGGGCCGTCTTCAGGTGGAGCTGGCGCAGTATCAGTATTTGCTGCCGCGCCTTGTCGGTATGTGGACACATCTGGAGCGTCAGGCGGGCACCTCGGGCAAGGGACCGATCGGCTCGAAAGGTCCGGGTGAAACGCAGCTTGAGACCGACCGCCGCCACATCCACCGCAAGATCGATAAGCTTAAAGCTGACCTTGAGGAGGTGCGCCGCGTGCGCGCGACGCAGCGGGATCGCCGGCAGAAAAATGAGATCCCCGTCGTCGCCATCGTCGGCTATACGAACGCGGGCAAGTCGACGCTTCTCAATGCGCTGACCGGCGCAGGCATCCCTGCGAACGACCGTCTGTTCGACACGCTGGACACGACCACGCGCCTGCTCACGGTGAGCGACACGCTTGATATCGTGATCTCCGATACGGTCGGCTTTATCCGCAAGCTTCCGCACCAGCTCATCGAAGCCTTCAAGGCAACGCTTGAGGAGCTGGAATATGCGGACATGCTGCTCCATGTCATCGATGTTTCCAATCCGCAATGGCTTGAGCAGGCGCAGATTGTAGACGAGCTTATTTACGAGCTGGGCGCACAGCAGATCCCGTGCCTGCGCGTTTACAACAAATCCGACCTCTACTTCGGCGACCTCCGCCCGGGCGGGGAGAACTGCGTGAGCATCAGCGCAAAAACGGGAGAGGGTCTCAAGGATCTGCTGGCGATGATCGACGCCGTGCTCGACAAGGGAACGCGCCGTGTGACGCTGCATCTGCCCTATGACAAGGGCGGCGTCCTCGATATGCTCTACCGCGAGGCGAAGGTCGAGAGCGTGGCCTACAGCGAAACGATCGACGTCGTCGCCGTCTGCGTGCCGCGTGTCATCGGGCAGGTCAGGGACTATGTCGAGGGCTGCGCCGAGGAGAAAGAGGAGTGGGAGGAATAAATGGAGCAGAGCTTCCTTGTCCCGTTTGAAAACGCCGGGAGCGAGTTTGAGGAAAAGCGCTCGCGCTTTATTTCGCACCTCTATCGTGTGACCACCGAGGATGAGGCCCGCGCGCGCATCGACGAGATAAAAAAGAAATATCACGACGCGCGCCATAATTGCTGGTGCTATGTGCTTCATGACGGCGCCGTGCGCTACGGTGACGACGGCGAGCCGCAGGGAACGGCCGGGCAGCCGATGCTCAGCGTCTTTCAGCGCGAGGGCGTTGAAAACGTCGTTTGCATCGTCACGCGCTACTTCGGCGGCGTGCTGCTCGGCGCGCCCGGGCTGACGCGCGCCTATGCCAGAGCGGCGAAGGATGCGCTCGACGCGGCAGGGAAGGCGCGCATGCGGCCGTTTACCGTGCTGCGCCTTACGTGTCCTTACCCGATGCTCGAGCGCATTAGGCAGCTCGTGAGCGCGCAGAGCGGCAGCATTGAACGAACGGATTTCGCAGCGGCAGTGACGCTTGAGCTCCTGCTGCCAAAAGAACATGTCAGCGTATTTTCAAAAAATCTTACGGAGCTTTCCGGCGGCTCAATGACGGCGGAAGCGGCAGAGGACCGCTTTTTGCCCGGACCGCGAGAATAGAGGAAGAATATGGATGGAATCAGACTGGAGCATATTTACAAAAGCTACACCACTCTCAGCACCGACGTGATACTTGACCATGCCGAGCGTCCCGCAACGACGCGCACGGTGCTCAAGGATTTGAATCTTACGATTCCCGCGGGGCTGCTCACCGTGATCATGGGGCGCAGCGGCTGCGGTAAATCGACGCTTTTGAAGCTGCTTTCCGGCAAAGAGACGATGGACAGCGGCAGGCTTACGCTGCCGGAGGGGTGGCATACGGCGCTGCTCAGTCCCGAGCCTTATGTGATCACATGGACGTCGGTCCTGCGCAATGTGGAGCTTGCCGTGGGCGCCGGCTTCACGCAGGAGCAGCGTCGTGAGACGGCGGAGAAGCTGGTTAAGCTTGTAAAGCTGAATGACTTTGCAGACCTTACGCCCGTTGAGCTTTCCACCGGCATGCGGCAGCGCCTCGGTCTTGCGCGCGTGCTGGCAAGTCAGGCGGAGCTGCTGCTGATGGACGAGCCGTTTGCCGCGCTGGATTTTATTACCCGCGCCGAGCTGCAAACGGAATTGCTGAACATTCAAAACGAGATGCGCCGTACCATCGTCCTTGTGACGCATCAGCTGGAGGAGGCGCTGCTGCTGGCGCAAAGGATCGTCGTGATGCATGCGGACAGCGCGGTGAAGGAATTTGACCTGAGCGCGCTCTCTTATCCCCGTGATCTTGCGAGCGATACGATGCAGGCGCTCAAAGCGGCTGTGACAGAGGAGTGCAAAAAGTGATCCCAATACTAAAGGCAGCGCCGCGCAACGATGCGGTGCTGCCTTACCTATAAAAAGGCGGTCAGGAATTTCAAGCTTCCTGACCGCCTTTTTGCGGCGGTTATTTCAGGTTTTCCAGCTCCTCAAGGTCGGTGCGCAAGGTGTTGAATGCGGCGGGGAGCTGTGTGACGGAAACGTCCAGCTTGCGCAGCTCGCCGGAGACGTTGGCGCAGGTCGTGCCGAGAGTGGAAAGAACAAGGTCACACTGCTTGCGGCAGGCATCGAGCGTTTCAGCAAGCCGGCAGCGGGTGTTTGCCTCAAGCTCATCTGCGCGCTGGCGGGCGGAAAACTCGATGTCGGAGATGTGGGCTTTGACGGTGTTATACTCATCGACCTGCTGCTGCAGCTGAGCGATCCGGGCGAGGAGCGACGACTTTTCTTCCTCAAGTGAAGAAAGCTGTTCCTGAAGGGAAAGCGTTTCCTGCTGTGCCTGCTCAAGTTCTTTCTTTACCGCTTTCTGCTCCTCGATCAGATTGTAGTAGGAATCGGAAAGGCGGTCGCGAGCGTCGGCGGCAGAGCCGGCGTCCCTGCTGAGGTTGGCATTCTCGCGGCAAAGCCCGTCGATCTCTTTTTCCAGCTCATCCATCCGCTGCTTGGTTTCAAGTGCAGTTTTTTCGATATAGCGGATCACGTCGTCGCGGTTAAAACCGCCGAAGACGGAGCTTTTGAACGTATTTTCCATATCCATTCCACCTTTATTTTTCTGCTTTTTCTATCGTAACACAAAAGGCGAACCTTGACAAGAGCAAAAAGAGACACACCAATGTGTGTCTCTTTTTTAAGGTGAAAACAAGGCATTGCTGCAGGGGGTATCGTGCTGTGACAACAGCTCAAGACGGTCTATCAGAATTCCACACGAAATACCAATTTGCTTTCCTGTTCTTTGCTGACCTGAGCTTCCATTGATATGCTGCCGCTTGCATTATCCATTGCGGCGAGGGCACAGTCAATGGCGCACGCTGCCTTTTTAGACATCGTTGCAAAAGAGGAACCGTAAAATTCCAACTCTTTCATGGTGATAGAGTTGTCACCGCTGCAACGGGCGGCAATAAGCTGCTGAATCGTACTATCGTGAGCAAACCACTTTAAAACAGGCTTCTGCGGAACATCATTTCCTTGAAATTCAGAACGATTCCGGCTATGCAATTCCGTTGCTTTTTTGTCCGAAGAGCTTTGCTCACTGTACTCCTTGCTTTTCACGCCCCTGACATTCTCTTTCAGTTCGGTTTTTCTCTTCTTTGCCTGCGAAGTCTTTTGCGTTTCAACAATTTCGACAGAACAGGATTTTGCACCGAGGCAGCATGCAATGTGCTCCAACTCTGCCGAGCGCTCTTCCTGGACCTTTCGGAAATAGCAATCGGCTTTTATGAAGGTATGCCGGTCAAAACCATCAACATAATAGACTGCATCACAGGTGGCTGTCGGAATAAACTGAATGCCGCTGGAAGGAACCGCTTCGTCGTATAAGTACAGTACCTCAACGCCGTTTTCCTTTCCAAGCCAACCAATTGCACCTTCGCAAACATCGATGCCTTTTCTCACAGCATCGTCTACGATCACGATGATATTCGGTAAATTAAATAATTCGTCATTATACTTGTCCGGGAAAAGAGGATTGAACTTTTTGAGACGGCGGGCATAAACTTCGTTTTTTGTTTTCTCGACAACAGCGGCAGCATTGACCTTTGTTTTTTCGATGACGGTCGCTGTGCCGCTCTTTACGCCCTGGGCAACCTTCTTGCTGATGTCTGTTGTACCCTGGGCAATGGAAACCAACGCTTCTACACGTTTCTTTCTGTTGAAATCGACCTTCATATACATCTCTCCCCAAATTATAAATTGGAATTTGCTATACAATGAAAGGTTTTTTTCGCGAATAGGCAGTGGTTGAAGTTTTGCTTTGAATCGTCTCTATATTACACTGCTTTCTACAATTATACAAGAAAAAAGATCGGGCGAAGCTTAACGGTATGGAATTCTGTGCTGAACGGATTTCTTTTCATGCAGCATACATAGAAATACAAAAAGCTCCTGAAATCTTACGATTTCAGGAGCTTTTTGGTACGCCGTGAGGGATTCGAACCCCCGGCCTTCTGGTCCGTAGCCAGACGCTCTATCCAGCTGAGCTAACGGCGCATGTCCATTCCCGGACAGCTCCGCTATCATAGCACATTGTTTTTTAAAATGCAAGAGGTATTTTGGGAATTCAAAAAATTTTCGCGCCAAAAATGAAACGGCGTGCCGCGTGTTTTCACGCCGCGGAGCAAGAACGGATCCGGCTGCCCTACAAAAAAAGAAGCCCGGAAACCGAGCTTCTTCAGATTCTGTTTTTTCATTGCTGCTTGACTGCCTTTTTTAGAGAAGGCACCACCAGCAAAGACAGACCGCCGCCGATGAGCGCGGTGATGAGCTGGGGATAGGAAAAGGTTGCCGAAAGCGCCGCGACCTTCTCGGAAGGCAGTCCCATGGAGGGAAGCAGGAGCCCGACGATCAGACCCCACAAAAGAAGGAATTTGCACACGGCAGCAAGCAAAACGGATAAAACGTTGGCGCCTTTTACGTTCAGCTTTCCGCTAAGAACGGCAAGGATCAGGACAAAAACAAGATTTCCGAGGGCAATCGCAGGAACAAGACGGAGGATCGGCGTGCCGATCCCGAGCAGGAAGGCGCAGAAGGGGGAGATCAGGGCGACAGCAGCGCCGCACCAAACGCCGCCGACAAGTGCGGCGACGGCAAGGATCAGATTGACGCATGAACCGGTGACGATCTGACCGGCAGATTTCGTAACGTACTGTGCGGCAACAAGCAGCGCGATAAGCATTGCTGTACGGGTGATCAGTTTGGTGTTCATAAAAAACCTCCTAAAAATGTGAAGAAAAGTTTGACCGATTCCTTGAAAATTTACCGTAAGCATACTATACTTATCTCTGCCATTCTGTTGCCAAAGCAACAAAAGGAGGAAAAATGGAGGAATTTTTGACGGTGCTGGAGGAGCTGAAGCTTTTTGCGGGTATTGCGCGTGATGAGATCGTGCCGCTTTGCCGCACCTTCGGCTGCTATACGGCGCATTATGAGAAGGGGACGCTCCTCTGGAGCCGGGGCGAACGGGTCAAGGCGGCGGGTATTGTACTTTCCGGCTGTGTGCAGGCGGAGCAGAATACCGCGGACGGCGTGCAGCGTGTTGTGGCGCGGCACGGCGTGGGCTCGCTTTTCGGCGATGTCCTGATGTCCTCCCAGATGCAGAAAAGCCCGGTGGACATTGTTGTCTGCGAAAAAACACAGGTTCTTTTTTTGCCGCTTGTGAATATTATGAGAGACTCCGACGGGGCGACGGCAGCGGCGCAGGTCCGGTTCCGGCTCAACCTGCTCAGCGAGATTTCCGACAAGTATTGGGCGCTCTATCGCCGGATTTCCTGCCTGACGGCGCCGACCGTGCGCGGGCGGATCGCGCGGTATTTGCTCGATGAGCGCGAGGAGCAGAAAAGCGACGTCCTGAGGCTTTCCTGCACCCGCGAGATATTGGCGGCGCAGCTTTGCGTCAACCGCAGCGCAATGTGCCGCGAGCTTGGGCGGATGCAGCGGGAGGGGCTGCTGATCCTTTGCCGCAGAACATGCACGGTTTGCGACGCCGCCCGATTGAAGACCTTTGCCGAGCGGTAAATGTCTTGCATTTACCGCACAGAAAGGTTATAATATTTTTCTACGGCTGATTCAGCCGGCGATCATGCGACTATTTGGGAAAGGAGTCCGAATGATGAGAATTTTTCAGTCCGTTGCCGACCTTGCGGGAAACACCCCGCTGCTGGAGCTGTGTCGCTATGAGCGGAAGCATGAATTGCAGGCGCGTCTGCTTGCGAAGCTGGAGTGCTGCAACATTGCCGGCAGCGCCAAGGACCGTGTGGCGAAGCATATGATCGAAACGGCGGAGCGTGAAGGAAAGCTCACCGAGGGCTCCGTGATCATCGAACCGACCAGCGGCAATACCGGGATCGGTCTTGCCGCCATGGCGAAGGTTCACGGCTATCGCGTCATTCTCACGATGCCGGACACGATGAGCGTCGAGCGGCGCAAGCTGCTCAGAGCCTACGGCGCGGAGCTTGTTCTCACGCCGGGCGCTGAGGGTATGGCAGGCGCAATGGAAAAGGCGGAGCAGCTCGCCCGTGAGCTGCCGGGAAGCTTCATTCCCTCGCAGTTTGATAATCCCGCGAACCCGGAAGCGCACTATTTGACCACAGGTCCCGAGATCTGGGCGGATACCGGGGGACAGGTAGATATTTTTGTTGCCGGTGTCGGCAGCGGCGGCAGTATTTCCGGCGTCGGCAGGTACCTGCGTGAAAAGAAGCCGGATGTGAGGATCGTCGCGGTCGAGCCTGCGGCTTCACCGCTGCTGTCCGGCGGCAAGGCCGGTCCTCACGGACTGCAGGGCATCGGTGCGAACTTCATTCCGAAAAATTACGATGCAGGCGTTGTTGACGAGATCCTCTGCGTCAGCGATGAGGACGCCTATGCCGCAGGCCGGGATATGACCGCGTGCGAGGGAGTGCTTGCCGGCATTACGGCGGGTGCTGCGCTGCACGCATCGACAGTCCTTGCCCGGCGCGAAGAAAACAGGGGCAGGACCATTGTCGTGTTGCTGCCCGACGGCGGCGACAAGTATCTTTCCACGCCTATGTATCAGGAGGACTGAACGGTTATGCAGGACGAAAAACGAAATCAGATCATCAAACATGCTGCTGAGAAGCTGGCGCAGGGTTATCTGGACTTTCCCGTTCCCATGTACGGCGACGCCATGCACCTGCCGAGCAGAGAGGCAGTGATCGAAATTATACGCGACTGCCAGAAGCTTCTGTTTCCGGTCTATTACGGCAATAAGGATCTGCTCAAGCTTCCGGGCGAGCAGTACAGCGCGCTGCTGATGGAGCACATCCACGAAAAGCTTTCCTGTCAGATCGCCATGACGATGGAGGATACGCAGGAGAACATTCAGAAGGCAAAACAGATCAGCGATCGCTTCATCGAGCATCTGCCGGATATTCAGGCAATGCTGGTCAAGGACCTTCAGGCGAACTTTGACGGCGACCCCGCGGCATACAGTATGCAGGAGGTCATTTTTTCCTATCCCGGTCTGTTTGCCATCTTTATCTACCGCATTGCGCATGAGCTGTATTTGCAGAAGGTCGCCATGATCCCGCGCATCATGACCGAGTACGCCCACTCGCAAACCGGTATCGACATCAACCCCGGTGCGACGATCGGAGAGTACTTTTTCATTGACCACGGAACGGGCATCGTCATCGGCGAGACGACGATCATCGGCAATAACGTCAAGATGTATCAGGGCGCGACGCTCGGCGCGCTGTCTCCGGCAGGTCAGCCCTGCAATCCTGCGGAGCGCCGCCACCCCAAAATCGGCAACAACGTCACGATCTATGCCGGCGCCACGCTGCTGGGCGGCGCAACGGAGATCGGTGATAATGCCGTCATCGGCGGTAACGCATTTCTGACGTCCTCCGTTGACGCGGATACGACGGTGAGCATCAAAAAGCCGGAAATGCGTTTCCGCGGCAAGAGCCGTTAAGTGCGCTCGCCGTAACGCAGGCGGTCAATATACTTGGTGATCTCCTCGACGCACAGCTCGCAGCCGATGCCGCAGCCGGTAACCTTTTGCACCTCTTCATAGGTGTCGGCACCTTTGTCGTAAGCCTCTTTGATCTGTCCCCAGGTGACGCTTTGGCACGTACACGCCATTTCGTTTGGATCCATGAAAATGCTCCTTTCGGTGTTTTGCCATAGTATTCCTCAAAGAAGTGAAAAAATACAGCAGGCAGGAGCCGCCGTTTGGCACGCTCCTGCCTGCTTTACAGAGGGAAAGAACGGCGGAGCGGGGAAAAACAAAACCGCCTGAAGCATCAGGCGGTTTTGTAAAAAGCAACTCAAAGCAGGAGAATCCCTGCGTCTTCATAGGTTTTTCGCGTTTCCTCGTCCCAAAGGGAGACCTGGACCTCGCCGATATGTACCGTGCCGATCATCAGCATGCACAGACGGCTCTGACCGATGCCTCCGCCCATCGTAAGGGGCAGCTCGTTGTTCAAAAGCATCTTGTGGAAGGGAAGCTTACGGCGGTCATCGCAGCCGGCAAGCGTGAGCTGTCTGTCAAGAGATTCGGGATCAACACGGATACCCATGGAGGAGACCTCAAAGGCACGCTCGAGAACGGGGTTCCAGTAAAGAATGTCGCCGTTGAGATCCCAGTCATCATAGTCCGGAGCGCGTCCGTCATGCTTGATGCCGGATTTGAGAAGCTTACCGATCTGCATCAGGAAGACGACGCCGTGCTCACGGCATACGGCGTCTTCACGCTGCTTGGGCGTGAGGGTGGGGTACTGATCCTCAAGCTCCTGCGTGGTGATAAAGAACACATCGCGCGGAAGCTTTGCATGGAGAGAGGGGAACGCAACATTGAGCGCTTCGCTCGTCTCGGCGATCGCATTGACAATGTCACGCACGGTGCGCTTGAGGTAATCGACGTTGCGGTCCTCGGCAGCGATGACTTTTTCCCAGTCCCACTGGTCAACATAGACGGAGTGGAGGTTATCCACTTCTTCATCGCGGCGGATGGCGTTCATATCGGTGAACAGACCCTTGCCGACATTGAACTGGTAGCGCTTGAGGGCAAGACGCTTCCACTTGGCAAGCGACTGCACGACCTGCGCATTGGTGTGGACATCGGGAATGTCAAAGGAAACGGGGCGTTCCACGCCGTTGAGGTTGTCATTCAGACCGGAGTTCTCCTCCACGAACAGCGGAGCGGAAACGCGGCGCAGATTCAGTGCATTGCTCAGATTCACCTGGAAATTGCTCTTAATGAATTCAATTGCGCGCTGCATTTCATAGACGGACAGAGGCGTGTGGTAGTTCTGAGGAATATAGGTCTTACTCATGCCGATTTTCACTCCTTTATAAAAAAACTGAACCACATTATAAAATCATTTCATACAGAAATCAATAGATAATCTTACAGGAATTTGAGGTTTTTTCGCGCTATTTTTGTAATGGACGCAAAAAGCCGAAGCGCGTCGGCACTTCGGCTTTTCCGTCATAGAACCAATGATAAAAGAACGGGCGTAAGGTAGACCTCCACGAGCGCTGCGAGAAGCAGCAGCGGAAGCACGAACACAAAGAAGAACCGGCTGCAGTCCCGTAAATGCAGCAGAAAGCCGCAGCGGGCTTCCCGCCGCAGCAGGCGCGCCGTGCCGACTTTACACAGCGACAGACCGAGCGTGCAGGCAATGATGAGCGCGGGCAGCTCGAAAATACCGTGCGGCAGGATGCCGACAAGGTAAGCCCACAGACCGAGACCGGACTGCTGATACATTGCACCGAACGCACCGATCAGCAGCGCGTTGGTGCCGAGCGCCGCCGCGCTGAGATAGAGAAACGGGATCGCACCGTCTGCCACCGCGGAAAAGGAGGCAAGTAGATTGTTGAAAAACAGCGTTGCCACAGCTTCCATGCCGGAAAGCTTCTCCATGCCGAGGGATTCTACCTTATCGTTAAAAAAGGAAACCAACAGCTCTGCCGCTTCGGGAAACAGATAGACCGCGGCAAAGCCGATGACCGTGAGAATCAAAAAGGCGAACGCGGTCGTTTTCAGCGCTTCGCGCAGACTCCCGTCTGCCAACGTGGGAAAATAGTGGCGGAACATTTGATTAAGAAAGCTTGGCGATGCCCGCCTTGACGCGCGCAACGGTCTCCTCACGACCGAGAATGTGGCAGAGCTCCACGGCGCCGCCGGGCGTGACGAGCTTGCCGGCGACGGCAATGCGCAGCGGCCACATGAGCGTCGCATTCTTCACGCCGAGCTCCCCGGCGAACGAGACGAGCATATCGTGAAGGGCGCTGCCGGTCCACTCGGGAAGCGCTTCGAGCCTGGGCAGCACCTTGCGGAGCATGTCGAGCGAGACCGCGGCGTCGGTCTTGGACTTCTTGTTGGTGTAGTATTCCGCGTCGTAGTCGGGAAGACTGTCGAAGAAATCGATCTTTTCGGGAATATCGGTCAGCTTTTCACAGCGTGCCTGCAGGAGCGCCGCGATCTCAGAAACAGAATAGGCTTCGTTTTTGACAGCCTCATGAATGTAAGGCGCAGCTACTTTACAGAAAGCATCGGGAGAGAGACTGCGCAGATAGTTGGCGTTGAAATAGGTGAGCTTTTCGATATCGAAGATCGCAGGAGATTTGGAGATGCCGCCGATGTCAAACGCCTCAACCAGCTCATCGAGCGTGAAGAACTCCTGCTCCGCACGATCGCCGCGCGGCGACCAGCCGAGCAGCGCCACATAGTTGAGAATGGCGGGAGTCAGATAACCCTGCGCCTTGAGATCCTCGTAGCTGGGGTCGCCGTTGCGCTTGGACATCTTGTGCTGGGCGTCGCGCATGACGGGGGAGCAGTGGACATAGGTCGGGATCTCCCAGCCGAAGCCCTCGTAGAGAAGATTGTACTTCGGCGCGGAGGAGAGGTATTCGCTGCCGCGCACGACGTGCGTGATGCCCATGAGGTGATCGTCAATGACGTTGGCGAAGTTGTAGGTGGGCAGACCGTCGCGCTTCAGCAGCACCTGATCGTCGAGCGTCTTGTTTTCCACGGTGATGTCGCCAAAGCTGGCATCGCGGAAGGTGGTCGTGCCCTCCTTGGGAATGCGCTGGCGGATGACGTACGGCTCGCCCGCGGCGACGCGCGCCTTCGCCTGCTCGAGCGGCAGGTCGCGGCAGGGATCGTCCGCGCGGTCGAATTCGCCGCTGTCCTCTTCGCTTTCCGCCTTTTCGCAGAAGCAGTAATAGGCATGTCCGAGCTCCACGAGAAGCTCTGCGTACTTCCCGTAGGTGTCACGGCGCTCAGACTGGATATACGGAGCGACAGGACCGCCGATGTCGGGACCTTCATCGTGCGAAAGCCCGCATTCCGCCATCGTGCGGTAGATCACGTCGGTCGCACCCTCGACAAGACGACCCTGATCGGTGTCCTCGATGCGCAGGATGAACGTGCCGCCTGCGTGCCGGGCGATGAGATAGGTATAAAGCGCGGTGCGCAGGTTGCCGACGTGCATGTAGCCGGTGGGGGAGGGGGCAAAACGGGTGCGCACCTTGCCGTGCGGGATCTTGGCTTCCATTTCTTCAAAATACTTCATATCAACAGACATAGGATGACCTCCTGAGAAATCTCAGTATAGTTTATCGTTTGTCAGGCAGATTGTCAAGATTTGCGCGTTGGAGACGGAACCGGGCAGGTTTGACGGTTCTCTTTTGCGCTTTTGGCTTGTACTTTTTTAAAATGTGTGGTAATATTGCAAATTGAGATATTATGTTGCCCGGGAAGGCGCAGGCATAAGACAGAAAAGAGGAAAAACTTTATGGAAGCAGTCAACAATGTGGAAACAAAGAAAGTGATGCTCTCCGGCATCCAGCCCAGCGGCGAGCTGCACCTTGGCAACTACCTCGGCGCGATCAAAAACTGGGTGGCGCGCACGGACGAGTTTGACAATTATTATTTTATGGCGGACATGCATACCATTACCGTGCGCCAGACGCCGGCGGATCTGCGCCGCCGCACGCTTGAGCAGCTTGCGCTCTATATCGCAAGCGGTCTCGACCCGGAGAAGAACACACTTTTCATTCAGTCCCACGTGCATCAGCATGCGGAGCTCGGCTGGGTGCTCAACTGCTACACGATGTTCGGCGAGCTCAGCCGCATGACGCAGTTCAAGGATAAGTCTGCCAAGCACAAGGAGAACATCAACGGCGGTCTTTTCACCTATCCCGCTTTGATGGCGGCGGATATTCTGCTCTATCAGCCGGACTATGTTCCCGTGGGCGAGGATCAGAAGCAGCATGTGGAGCTTTGCCGCAACATCGTCCAGCGTTTCAACGGACTTTACGGCGACGTATTCAAGATGCCCGAGCCTTACATTCCCAAGGCGGGCGCCCGCGTGATGAGCCTCACCGCGCCGGAGAGCAAGATGAGCAAGTCCATCCCCGAGGGCTGTGTGTTCCTCATGGAGAAGCCGGAGGATATTGCCAGAAAGTTCAAACGCGCCGTTACCGACAGCGATACCGAGCATTGCGTTCGCTTCGACCCGGAAAACAAGCCCGGCGTTGCCAATCTCATGAGCATCTATTCCGCAGTCACCGGCAGGACTTACGACGAGATCGATCAGGAGTTTGCCGGCAAGGGCTACGGTGTGTTCAAGAGCGCCGTCGGCGACGCGGTCATCGAGCTGCTGCGCCCCATCCGCGAGGAGGCGGTGCGTCTGCTTGCGGACAAGGCATATCTGGAAAGCGTTTACCGCGCCGGTGCGGAGAAAGCCTCCTATGTCGCGGAAAAGACGCTGCGCAAGGTCTATAAAAAGGTCGGCTTCGTTGCCAGATAAGGGTGGCGCATCATGATCAATGTAATTCCGAAAGAACTGCTGCTGATCGTGGGCGCGGCTTTGCTCGTGGCCATGGTGGTCAGTTTCCTGATGTGTCCGCTCGTGAAATCGTTTGCCTATAAGATCGGCGCGATCGATGTGCCGAAGGACAACCGCCGCATGCACAAAAAACCCGTGCCGCGGCTTGGCGGTCTCGCCATTTTTCTCGGCTTTATCGTCAGCATTCTGCTCTTTGCCGACATCGACCATGAGATGCAGGGCATCCTTCTCGGCGCTGTGATTATCGTGGTGCTGGGCGTGGTGGACGATATGACGCCGCTGCGCGCGTACTTCAAATTTGTCGTGCAGATCGCGGCGGCGCTTGTCGCCGTCTTTCACGGAGTTGTGATCGAGACGCTCTCCAACCCCAATGTTTTCAGCCAAAGCCCCTATTGGAATCTCGGCTGGCTTGCGGTTCCCATCACGGTTTTGTGGATCGTGGGCATCACCAACGCCGTCAATCTGATCGACGGTCTGGACGGTCTTGCCTGCGGCGTTTCAACGATCAGCGCGCTGACGATGCTTGTGATCGCGCTGCTTGTTTCCGAAGGCGGCATTGCCGTCATTATGGCGTCGCTTGTCGGCGCCTGCCTCGGCTTCATGCCGTATAACAAAAATCCGGCGAAGATGTTCATGGGCGATACCGGCTCAACCTTTTTGGGGTATATTCTTGCAACGATCTCCATTCAGGGGCTTTTCAAGTACTATGCCATCGTGTCCTTTGCCGTGCCGTTCCTGATCCTCGGGCTTCCGATGTTTGACACGCTTTTTGCCATCGTTCGCCGTCTTGCCCACGGGCAGAATCCCATGGCGCCGGATCGCGGGCATATCCACCATCGTCTGATCGATATGGGTCTGAGTCAAAAACAGGCAGTCGCCGCACTGTATGTCGTCAGCAGCATTCTGGGGCTGAGTGCCGTGGTGCTCACGGCGAGCGGCGCGATCAAGGCGATGCTCCTTCTCATGGCGCTGATGATCGCCGCCTACATTGCTTCGCGCGTGATCTTCCCGAAAGAGACCGGAGAACAGAAAGAGACCGGAGAACAGAAAGAGACCGGAGAACAGAAAGAGGACGCGCCCGAGCAGGAACTTCCCGTGCCGGAAGCGGCGGTTGAGGAAGTCAGGGAAGGGGAAGGCACCAACGAAGCAAATAAAGGGGAAGAGAACTGATGAAAAAGCTTCGCATTATGAGCGTGTTCGGCACGCGCCCGGAGGCCATCAAGATGGCGCCGCTGGTGAAAGAGCTTGCCTCCCGTGAGGAGATCGAAAGCCTTTGCTGCGTGACGGCGCAGCACCGCCAGATGCTCGATTCCGTGATGAAGGTCTTTGACCTCAGGGCGGACTGCGACCTTGACATTATGACGCCGCGCCAGACACTTTCAAGCATCACCAGCAAGTGCCTCACCGGCATGGACGGGGCGATCGAGCGGCTCAAGCCCGATATGATCCTCGTGCACGGCGACACCTCAACGACCTTTGCCGGCGCGCTTTCCGCGTTTTATCACCAGGTGCCGGTCGGACACGTGGAGGCGGGACTCCGCACTTATGACAAGTATTCTCCGTTTCCTGAGGAAATGAACCGCAGGCTGGTCACCGCCATCGCGGATCTTTATTTCTGCCCGACGAAGAATAACCGCGACAACCTCCTCAAGGAGGGGATCGAAAAGGGTATCTTTATTACCGGCAACACGGTCATCGACGCGCTCAGGACCACCGTGCGCAGCGACTATGTCTTTGCCACGCAGAAGCTCAATGAGCTGGACTATGCAAACAGAAAGGTCATTCTGGTCACCTGCCACCGCCGCGAGAATTACGGCGAGCCGATGAAGAACATCATGCTTGCGCTGCGTCAGATCGCAGAGCAGAATGAGGATGTGGAGCTTGTCTATCCCGTGCATCTTTCCCCCGTTGTGCGCGAGGCGGTGGATGCATATCTGCGCGGAGCGCCGCGCGTGCATCTGATCGAGCCGCTGCCGGCGGATGAGATGCACAACATCATGGCGCGCTGCTATATGGTGCTCACCGACTCCGGCGGACTCCAGGAGGAGGCGCCTGCACTCGGCAAGCCTGTGCTCGTCATGCGCCGCGAAACGGAGCGTCCTGAGGCGGTAGAAGCCGGAACGGTCAAGCTCTGCGGCGTCGTGCAGGATGACATCGTCACCATGGCGGAGCGCCTGATTCGCGACAGGAACGCCTATGAGAAGATGGCGCACGCCGTCAACCCCTACGGCGACGGCAAAGCGTGCGCGCGTATCGCCGATGCGATCGAGTGGCACTTCGGGCGCAGAAGCGAGCGTCCCGCGGATTTTGAAGTCTGATCTCGGAAAAGCAGAAACGAACCGAACGGAGGAGGGAGCAAAATAGGAAAAAAGGTCTTAAAGCCGGTCGGTATGGTTGTCATTGCGCTCATTTTGCTTGTCCTCATTTTTATGCTGCGCGGCAGTCTGCGCGGACCTGCGCGCGTGGTGCTTCCGGAAGAGACGGCAAACGGGGAGAACGTCGCTGGGGCGGATGACGGCGAAAATGACGCGATCAACCGCGTTGACATCCGACCCTCGACCGTGCAGGACGCCATTGCCGTCCTCGAGCGGCCGCAGCAGTATTACCGCACGATCGTGATCGAGCGGTACTATTCCGGCGGAAGCTGTATCGAACAGGCTGAGGTTTTTGTCAGCGGCGGCTGGACCCGCGTGGATCTGACGAAGGACGGCGCGGAAAGCCGGCACGTCATCAGCAACGGAAAAACCAGCTACATCTGGTATGGCGGCAGCAAGAGCTATTATACCGGCGCATCCTCGCTCAGCGCCGATGAGGAGCAGAGCATTCCGACCTATGAGGACATCCTGCGCATGGACGTGCAGCGTATCGCGCTCGCCGACTATCGTCTGCTTGATACCAAGGACTGCATTTATGTGGAAACGGTACCGGACGGCGGTGGATACGTCGAGCGCTACTGGGTGTGCGTGAGCGATGGTCTGCTCGTCGCGGCGGAGAAAGTCTGCGGCGAGGAAGTCGTCTACCGCATGGCGAGCATGAACGCGGATACCGAGAATGTGATGGAAGAAGCGTTTGTGCTGCCTGACGGCACGCAGCTCCATCCCAAAGAGTAAAGAGAGGGCAGACGCCCTCTCTTTTTTTACAGGATCAGCAGCAGTCCCAGCGCGATGAGCAGTTCGTCGTCCGCCTTTTCTTCAAAGAGAAAGAAGAGAATGAGCAGCAGCAGTATGTCGGCGGTGTCCACATCCTGCAGCTTGAGCTTGCCGAGCATTCTCTGAAGAAACTGCTCACCCTCCTGCACTTTGCGGCTGGAGCCGCTGCCCTGCGGCTGGTGCGGCTGGTGCGGTTGGTGCGGCGGGGAAGCGTTTTGCGGCGGTGGGGATTCCTGCATCGGAATGCGCTTGTAAACGCCGTCGTCATTGCGAAGATATCGGTTATACAACGCTCATCCCTCCTGCGAGTTGAAAAAGGTTTTGGCAAGGTGGATCATTCGGGCGAGCTGGACGGCTCGGTCGACTTTATCACGGCGGGACGGTTTCAAAAACGGGCGCAGCGCATAGAGAAAGGCGGAGGTCTCGCTGCTCTCCGGTCGATTCATCTGCTTGATGACAGGAATGAGCCTTTGCAGAAGCTCCGGGTCGATGGAGCCGAGCTGGGAAAACGGATTGCCGGCATCCGGCGGCGGGGAAGCGTTTTGCGGTGGCGGCGCGGCATTTCCTTCTCCCTGCGGCGCACTGCCGCCCATCTGCGCAGAGAGCGCCTGCGCCATATTCACCACCTGTGACATTGCGTCCGGATCGGAGAGCAGCGTATTTAATTTTTCTTCCCATTCATTCACGCTGCCTGCGCTCCCCTCTAAATCATTTCTTCGCCGTTTCGTTCAGCCGGTTCATCAGCGCCGCCCCTTCGGGACTGCGCATGAGGTTTCCCAGAAGCTGCGCAAGCTCCTGTGTGTTTCCTGCGGCGGCGCTTTGCGTGGCGCGCTCCAGCGCCGCGCCGCCGTCCTCCCTTGTGAGCATATTCATAAGCTGCTGCCCGTCACCGGATTGCATGATCTGCTCGGCGAGGCTGTGGTTTTGCTTGAATTTGGCAATGATCCCTGCGGTTTTTGCGTCCATTGTGGTCCCTCCATCACTGATAATCCATTTAAGTATATGAAAAGGAGGGAAAAAAAGTGCCTGCTCGCACAGAGCAGGCAGATATTTATTTTTGCAGCTTGCCGTAATCGCAGTCCGGCTTGAGCGGACATGCCGCGCACTTCGGCTTTCGCGCCATGCAAAGCGCCCTCCCGTGGAGCACCATGCGGTGACAGAAGCTGCCGGATTCTTCCGGCGGAAGGACCGCACGCAGCTGCTTTTCCACGCGCAGCGGATCGGTGCTGCCGTCGGTAAGTCCGAGACGTCCCGTGATGCGGATACAGTGCGTATCGCAGACGTAAGCAGGCTGGTTGTAGATGTCGCCCAGGATGAGATTCGCCGTTTTGCGCCCGACCCCGGGGAGGGTCAGGAGCTGCTCCATCGTGTCGGGGACTTTGCCGCCGTGCTTTTCCAAAAGGAGCTTTGCGCACTCGACCAGATCCTTTGCCTTGGTGTGGTAAAAGCCGCACGAATGAATGGCTTCGCCGACCTCCTCATAGGTCGCGTTTGCAAAGGATTCCAGCGTCGGAAATCGCGCATACAGCGAAGGGGTGACCATGTTGACGCGCGCATCCGTGCATTGGGCGGAAAGACGGACGGCAAATAGAAGCTCATAGTCCTTTTCATAGGTGAGTGAGCACAGGGCGTCGGGATACAGCTTGCTGAGCGCATCGATGATGCGCCTGACGGCGGCTTTGGATTTCATGGCGGGAAGTCTCCTCCTGTTTTCTCGGATGCCAGCATCATACCATACATTTCTTCAAAAATCGACAGAAAAAGTGTAGGAAATCGGAAAATCCTGTGGTATAATACTTTTCACCCATCAGAAGGGAGGCACAGAAGTGGAAAAGAGACCGCTTGCGGACGAGATCCGTCCGCAGAGTCTGGACGAGGTGGTCGGTCAGCAGCATCTGATCGGAAAAGGGGGACTTCTGCGCCGCCTGATCGATTCCGGCACGAGCGCCAATATGATTTTCTACGGTCCCTCCGGCACGGGAAAGACGACAATCGCCAATATCATCGCCAATCAGACGAATAAGACGCTCTACCGCCTGAATGCGACGACGGCGTCCTTGCAGGACGTGAAGGACATCATTTCCAATGTCGGCACGCTCATGGCGCCGGGCGGCATTTTGCTGTACCTCGACGAGATCCAGTACTTCAACAAAAAGCAGCAGCAAAGCCTGCTGGAATTTATGGAGAACGGCTCCATCACGCTCATCGCCTCCACGACGGAAAACCCCTATTTTTACGTTTACGGTGCGCTGCTTTCCCGCTCGACGGTGTTTGAATTTAAAAACGTCAGCGCCAAAGAGGTGCTTCCCGCGGTCGAGCGCGCACTCAGTATCCTCAAGGAGCGCAGCGAGCTGCCGCTTGCGTGGGAGGGTGACGTGCCGGAGCTTATTTCGCAGCAGTGCGGCGGCGACGTGCGCAAGGCGATCAACGCCTGCGAGCTGCTGTATGAGGCGGCACAGCCCAAAAAGGGGAAGCTGATACTGACAGGCGAGGACGCTTTACAGGTGGCTCAGCGCAACGCAATGCGCTATGATAAGGGCGGCGATGCGATGTATGACTGCGCGTCCGCCTTGATGAAGTCGCTGCGCGGCAGCGATCCCGACGCGGCGCTGCATTATCTGGCGCGCTTTTTGGAGGCGGGCGATCTCATCACGCCCTGCCGCCGTCTTTTGTGCTCGGCAAGCGAGGATGTGGGCATGGCGTACCCCCAGGCGATCACGATCGTCAAGGCGTGCGTCGATGCGGCGCTGCAGCTGGGTCTGCCGGAAGCGCAGCTTCCGCTTGCGCAGGCGGCGATCGTTCTGGCAACGGCGCCGAAGTCGAACTCCGTGGTCGAGGGGATCGGCGCGGCGCGCGCCGACGTCGCCGCCGGCATCACGAACGATTTTCCGCGCTGTCTTCAGAACGTTCATGCCGATACGACCGGTTCGGGCGACCGGCAGAATTACAAATACCCGCATTCCTATCCGAACCACTGGGTAGAACAGCAGTATCTGCCGGATGCATTGAAGAATAAACGCTACTATCACTTCGGCGACAACAAGAATGAACGCACAGCAGCCCAGTACTGGGAGCAGATCAAGGGGAAACAGTGATGGATTTACGGCTCAATGACAAGGTGGAAATGAAAAAACAGCATCCCTGCGGGGAAAGGGTGTTTGTCATCACCCGCGTGGGAATGGATATCAAGCTCAAATGCACCGGCTGCGGGCGCGAAGTGATGCTGCCGCGCAGCAAGGCGGAAAAAGGTATTAAAAAAATTCTGGAAAGGGAGGGCACCCATGAATAAGAAAACGCGCATGGTTGCGATTTTGCTCGTCGCCGTGATGATCCTTTCATTTTTAGGCTCGATGATCCTGCCATACCTGTAAGACAAGCGCCAAAAGCCCTGCGTTCTTTTCGGACGCAGGGCTTTTTTCGCCCTTTTTCTGACGGCGGCTTGACTATAATGAGCCGGGAGGTGAGGGAATGATCGTTTACTGGGATCTCGTGCTTCTGTTCAATTTTCTGACAGATTACCTGCTGCTTTACGGCACGGTGCGGCTCAGCGGCTTCGGCATCAGGCGCGGACGGCTCGCCCTCACGGCCTTTGCCGGCGCGGTCTATGCGGTTTTGCAGCTTCTGTTTCCGAAAAGCGGACTGCTGCTGCTCGCTGTGCTTGTGCTGATGGGAGTGCTGGCGTTTTCCGGCACAGGGCGGGCGGTCCGTCTGACGCTGCTGTTTGGAGCGCTCGCCTGCGCCTTTGGCGGCGGGGTGCTGCTGTTGGGACAGCTGTTCGGCTCAATGAAGCAGCTTGCGCGCGGCATTTTGTTTGCGGAGCTTCCCTGGGGCGTGTTTTTTGCGGCGGCAGTGCTGTCCTACCTGCTGCTCGGTGTTGTTTTTCGCGGCGGCGCGCAGCATACCAACGGTGAGCTTGCCGAGGTAACAATTTGCTATCGCGGAAGGAGCGTGACGCTCACGCTTCTGCGCGATACGGGAAATACGCTCACAGACCCGCAGACGGGGAAGGGGATCCCCGTCGTGAGCGAAGGCGCGCTGCGCCGGCTTTTAAAGGCGGAGGAGGTGCAACGCCTGCCGCGCATTCCATACTGCTGCGTCGGCGCGCAGCAGGGGGAGCTTCCGGTATTTTACTGCGACGAGCTGCGCTGCGGCGGCGTTTCGCTTGGCGCACGACCGGTCGCAGTCTCCGCCAACGCGCTTGGCGGCGGCAGATATGTGGGACTTTGGTGCGAAGGAAGCGAAGGAGGAAGCAATGTTCAAAAGGCTTTGGCATAGACTCCGGTCGTGGCTTGTTGCGCACGGACTGATCGTACCGGAAGGCGTCTTTTATATCGGTGGAAGCGACTCGCTCCCGCCGCCGCTTGACCGCGAGGAGGAGGCACGCCTCATTGAGCGCATGGATGCGGGGGAGACCGAGGTGCGCCAGACGCTCATCGAACACAATCTGCGCCTGGTCGCCTATATTGCGCGGCGCTTTGAAAATACCGGCATCAACATCGAAGACCTCATCTCCATCGGTACGATCGGGCTGATCAAATCCATCAATACTTATCGCAGCGACAAGAACATCAAGCTCGCGACCTATGCCTCGCGCTGCATTGAAAATGAAATTTTGATGCATCTGCGCAAAACGGCCTCGCAGAAAGCGGAGGTCAGCTTTGATGAGCCGCTCAATACGGACTGGGACGGAAACGAGCTGCTGCTCTCCGACGTTCTCGGTACCGAGGAGGACACGGTCATGCGTCCGATCGAGGAGGATGTGGACCGGCAGCTGCTTGCCCGTGCGGTCGCGCGGCTGTCCGAGCGGGAAAAGCAGATCATCACGCTGCGCTTCGGACTCGGCGGAGGAGAGGAAAAGACGCAAAAGGAGGTGGCAGACCTGATGGGCATCTCGCAGAGCTACATCTCGCGGCTGGAAAAGCGCATCATCGCGCATCTGAAGAAGGAAATTATCAAAATGAGTTGACAAACGCACACAAAAAAGGTATGATTTGCCTCGGAAAAGCGAAGATGGGGAAGAGTATTCGCGTTTCGATGCGAAGAGAGGGAACGGTCGGTGCAAGTTCCCGTGAAGAACGCGGAGAAGTCGCCCCGGAGCTGCCGGAGCAAAGGTATTTGCCGATTAAGCCGGACGGGAACTCCCGTTACAGAGTCACGAGTGCCGCGCCTCTGCGCGGAATTCAGGTGGTAACACGGACATTTCGTTCGCCCTGAGCAGGATGCTCAGGGCGGTTTTTTTGCCTGCAAAGGGAGAAAACATGGGAATACGGTTTGAAACGGATGATGACATGCCGGCGCTGACCGCCATGGCGAAGGCGCTGCGGAAAACCGATTAAATAGCATTGAATCAACACATCATGTTCAAAAGACAGGAGATAAGCAATGAAAGAATTACCGAAAGTGTATGACCCGCAACAGGTCGAAGGCCGCATCTATCAGATGTGGATGGACCATGACTGCTTCAAGGCGGAGCCGGACCCCGACAAAAAGCCGTTTTCCATCGTCATGCCGCCCCCGAACGTCACCGGTCAGCTCCATATGGGGCACGCGATGGACGCTACGCTGCAGGATATCCTCACGCGCTTTAAGCGCATGCAGGGCTACAGTGCCCTGTGGCTGCCCGGTACCGACCACGCCGGTATCGCCACGCAGATCAAGGTGGAGGAGGACCTGCGCGTCAACGAAGGCTTGACGCGCTATGACCTCGGGCGCGAGAAGTTTTTAAAGCGCGTGTGGCAGTGGAAGGAAAAGTACGGCAACCGCATCGTCGAGCAGCAGAAAAAAATGGGCGCGAGCTGCGACTGGAGCCGTTCCCGCTTCACGATGGATGAAGGCTGCTCCCGCGCCGTGCGCGAGACCTTCTGCGAGCTGTATGACAAGGGGCTCATCTACAAGGGAAGCCGCATCATCAACTGGTGTCCGCACTGCCTGACCGCGCTTTCCGATGCTGAGGTCGAGTATGTCGACAAGCCCGGGCACCTCTGGCATATCCGCTATCCGCTCGCCGACGGCAGCGGCGATATTGTCGTCGCCACCACCCGTCCCGAGACGATGATGGGCGATACCGGCGTTGCCGTTAACCCCGAGGACGAAAAGTTCAAGCACCTCATCGGCAAGACCTGCATCCTGCCGATCATGAACCGTGAGATCCCCATCGTGGGCGACGAATACTGCGAGATCGGCTTCGGCACCGGCGCGGTCAAGATGACGCCCGCGCACGATCCGAACGACTTTGAGGTGGGTCTTCGCCACAACCTTGAGGTCATCCGCGTCATCGCCGACGATGGTCACATCAACGAAAACGGCGGAAAGTACAACGGGATGGACCGCTATGAGTGCCGCAAGGCGCTGGTGAAGGACCTTGAGGAGCAGGGCTACCTCGTCAAGACTGAGCCGTACTCCCACAATGTCGGCACCTGCTACCGCTGCCACAATGACGTCGAGCCGCTCATCTCCGCACAGTGGTTCGTCAAGATGGAGCCGCTCGCCAAGGAAGCCATCCGCGTCGTGAACGACGGCACGATCAAGTTTGTGCCGGAGCGTTTTACCAAGACCTATATCAACTGGATGGAGAATGTCCATGACTGGTGCATCTCCCGTCAGCTCTGGTGGGGGCACCAGATCCCGGCATGGTACTGCGACGAGTGCGGTCACATCAACGTCAAGCGCGAAGACCCCACTGAGTGCGAAAAGTGCGGCTGCAAGCACCTGACGCGCGAGGAGGACGTGCTCGACACCTGGTTCTCTTCTGCCCTTTGGCCGTTCTCCACGATGGGCTGGCCCGATCAGAACGCCGCTGACCTCAACTACTGGTACCCGACCTCCGTCATGGTCACGGGCTACGACATCATCTTCTTCTGGGTCGCGCGCATGATCTTCTCCGGTATGGAGCAGATGAAGCGTGAGCCGTTCAAGACCGTCTTTATCCACGGTCTCGTGCGCGACGACAAGGGTCGCAAGATGTCGAAATCACTCGGAAACGGCATTGACCCGCTGGAGATGGCGGAAAAATACGGCGCCGACGCGCTGCGCTTCAACCTCATCACCGGCAACTCTCCCGGCAACGACATGCGCTTCTACGTCGAAAAGACGGAGGCGATGCGCAACTTCTGCAACAAGATCTGGAACGCGAGCCGCTTCGTGATGATGAACCTCACCATTGACAAGGTAGCGCTGCCTGAGAAGCTTGAGCTGGAGGACAAGTGGATCTTGTCCAAGCTCAACACGCTCATCCGCGAGGTCACGGACAATATGGACGCCTTTGAGCTCGGCGTCGCGTCCGCGAAGGTGTATGACTTTATCTGGGACAACTACTGCGACTGGTTCATCGAGCTGACGAAAAACCGCCTGAACAGCGAAGACCCCGCCGCGCGCGAGAACGCGCAGAATGTTCTGTGCTATGTCCTGATCGAAACGCTCAAGCTGCTGCATCCGTTCATGCCGTTTATTACCGAGGAAATTTATCAGGCGCTGCCGCACACGGAGGAATTCCTGATGCTCTCGAAGTGGCCGGAGTACGGCGAAGCGCTCAGCTTCCCCGCTGAGGAGGAGGCGATGCAGAACGTCATCGAGGCGATCACCGCCATCCGCGCCCGCCGCAACGAGATGAATGTCGGTCCGGGCAGGAAGGTGCATTATACCATTGCCACCGCGCATTCGGATGAGTTTACCGCCGGCATCCCGTTCTTTACGCGTCTCGCTTCCGCAAGTGACGTGACGATCATCGGCGCCGATGAGATCCCCGCCGCTGACGGTATGGTCGAGGTCGATACGCATGCCGCGCGTATCTTTATGCCGCTCGCCGAGCTGGTCGATTTTGAGAAAGAACTTGCCCGTATCGCCAGGGAGAAGGCAAACGCGGAGAAACAGCTTGCCGGCATTATGAACAAGCTGAACAATCCCGGCTTTATGGCAAAGGCGCCCGAAGTCGTCATCAACGGCGCCCGTGAAGACGCTGCCAAGCTTCAGGCGCTACTTGAGAAGCTTGACGCTTCCGCTGCCGCAATGAAAAAGTGAAATATAACAATAGCGATACCGCTGTAAAGCGGTATCGCTTAACAAAAAGGAGGGTGCTATGCACAAGATAGAGCTGGGCTCGACCGGAATCATCCTTGAGAAAAACGGCTTTGGCTGTCTGCCGATCCAGCGCATCACGAAGGAGGAAGCGGCGCGTCTGCTGCGCAAGGCTTATGACGGCGGTATGAACTTTTTCGATACCGCCCGCGCTTACAGTGACAGCGAGGAAAAGGTCGGCTACGCCTTTGACGGCATGCGCGACAAAGTCGTGCTTGCCACCAAAACGGGCGCTTCGACCGCAGAAGGCTTACGAAAAGACCTTGAAACGAGTCTACGCACACTGAAAACCGACTATATCGATCTCTACCAGTTCCACAATCCTGCCTTCTGTCCGAAGCCGGGCGGAGAGGACGGACTCTATGACGCGGCGCTGGAGGCGAAAAAGCAGGGGAAGATCCGGCACATCGGCATCACGAATCACCGCCTCGCCGTGGCGCAGGAGGCGATCGACTCCGGACTTTACGCGACGCTGCAGTTTCCGTACAGCTATCTCTCCGGCGTACAGGAACAAAAGCTGCTCGACGGCTGCCGTGAAAAAAAGATGGGCTTCATCGCAATGAAGGGAATGGCGGGCGGTCTCATCCGCGACGGGCTGACCGCCGCGGCATGGATGGGGACGCAGGAGGGCGTTGTTCCCATTTGGGGCGTGCAGCATGAATGGGAGCTGGATCAGTTCCTTGCCTGCGTTCGGGAAGGCACCGTCCTGACGGAGGAGCGCAAGGAGGCCATTGAGCACGACCGCAAGGAGCTGACCGGCGAGTTCTGCCGCAGCTGCGGCTACTGCATGCCTTGTCCCGCCGGAATCGAGATCAATCAGTGTGCGCGCATGTCGCTGATGCTGCGCCGCGCGCCGGCAGCCGACTGGCTCACGCCGCAATGGCAGGAGAAAATGCACAGGATCGAGAAGTGCCTGCACTGCAATCAATGTAAAGCGAAATGCCCTTACGGACTTGATACGCCGAACCTTTTGCAGGAAAACTACGAGGACTACTGGAAGGTGCTCGCGGAGGCAAAATAGAATGCCATTTTGCGCGGTCTACGCATTACTTCGGTATGTGGTGAATGCGCGGAAGACGATATATAAGAGTGCATTTTTAAAAACAGGGCAAAAAAGGAAGACCGCCACGAAGCGGTCTTCCTTTTTTGCTTTCATAACTCTTGACAGGTCTTACAGGGAGAGCGGGGCGAACGCTTACTTCGTTTTCGCCTTGCCGGAAATCGTTTTCACATGGACAGCGAATACAGCGACGGAATCCGCCTGTGCATCGGTAAAGACAAAATCGCGCCCGGTTTGATGGCGCATCAGTACAGAGAGCGCCTGCTTTTTCGCTTCGCCCTCGAGCAGCTCAAATTCTCCCGTGCCGATGACGGAGGAGAAGAGATTGCTGTGGTGGCAGGCCTCCTCATGCGTCTGAAGCTGATAATCAGCGTCCATCTCAAAGCCGATAAGCGGGTTTGCGCGCATAACGTCGAGCTTGCGCCCTTCTTTGGCGCTGTGGCAATAGAGTGTGATCTGCCCATCGGTGCAGGTGTAACCGTAGTTGAGCGGGACAATGTAAGGCTCCTGCCCGTCGATCATGGCAAGACGGACGATGCGGCAGCGGTCAAGCAGGGAAAGAATCGCAGGAAAGTCAAGTTCGCGGTCATTACGGCGCATAATCGTCAACCTCGTTTTTCAGATTTTCTTTATTTTATGGCGAAAGCGGCAATAATGCAATAACAAACGCAAAAAAAGCACGGCAGATGCGCATAAAAAATAATCTCGTCTGTGACATGTTTCAGCATAAATCTTGCCGTTGGGCAAGCTATACTCAAAACCGTACCGATGGGCGGAGAATGCCCGGAAGTACGGTTCCACTTATTTTTCGGGGAGGAAATCGAAATGGAAGTGATTTCCACAAATAAAGAGCGGATCTATACGCTTCAATTCCGCGGGGAACTGGATCACCATAACGCAAAAGAGGCAATTCGGCAGATGGAGCTGAAGCTTAGTGCAGCATTGCCGAAACAGCTGCTGCTGGACTTTGCCGGTGTTACGTTCATGGATTCGTCAGGCATCGCCCTTGCCGTGCGCGCCCAGCGTCAAATGACCGCACTGGGCGGAAATGCCGCGCTGTGCAATGTGCCGCCGCAGGCGAAAAAAGTTTTTGACGCCGCGGGAATCACCCGTATGGTGCCCATCTTGGAGGAGGAAAAAGGAAAATGAAAGTGAAGCCGAATAATTACATAGCCATGGAGTTTTTGAGCCGCAGTGTCAACGAGGGCTTTGCCCGAACGGCAGTTGCCGCATTTGCCGCGCAGCTGGATCCGACGCTTGAGGAGATCGGCGATATCAAGACTGCGGTGAGCGAAGCGGTCACCAACGCGATCGTCCATGCATATCCGGATGAGCTCGGCAAGATCAGCGTCCGTGCAGCTGTTTTTGAAGGAAATGTGCTGGAGATCACCGTGCGCGACTGGGGCTGCGGCATCGCGGACGTGGAAAAAGCACGTGAGCCGCTTTACACGACCGGCGGCGAGGAACGCAGCGGCATGGGCTTTACGATCATGGAAAGCTTTATGGATGCGCTGATCGTTCGCTCGAAGCCGCAGAAGGGAACGGTTGTGACAATGAAACGCAAGATCGCGATTCGGACAGGACGCCGATGAGCGAGACATTTGCACTTTTAGAGGCTGCGCAGCAGGGAGATGAGAGTGCCTGCGAACAGGTGCTGACGGAGAACAACGGTCTCATTTGGAGCGTTGTGCGCCGCTATTACGGACGCGGTATTGACCCGGACGATCTCTATCAGCTCGGCTGTGTGGGCTTTTTAAAAGCGGTGCAGGGTTTTGACACCAGCTACGGTACGCAGTTTTCCACCTACGCCGTGCCGAAGATCGCAGGCGAGATCCGAAGATTTCTTCGCGATGACGGCGCGGTCAAGGTCGCCCGGAGTCTGCGTGAACAGGCGATCTCTGTCTTCAATGCGCGGGAAAAATTGAGAACGGAGCTTGGCCGCGAACCTCTCATTTCAGAGATTGTAATGGAAACCGGCTTTACAGCAGAGGAAATCGCGCAGGCAGAGCTTGCCGCGGCCGCACCGGAAAGCTTACAGCAGGAAACGGGCGATGGTCTGACGCTTGAGAGTATGCTCTCAGGCGACTCGCCCGAAGAAAGCATGGTGGAAAAAATCGCGCTGCGTCAGGCGATCGACGAATTGCCGGAGCGTGAGAAAATGACGATCCTCCTGCGCTTTTTCAAATGTCTCACGCAGGAGCAGACGGCGCGCATCCTGTCGGTTTCTCAGGTGCAGGTGTCGCGGCTGGAACGCAGGGCGCTGGAGCGGCTTCGCAGGAGCCTTGCGAGCGGGGAATGAAATAATCCTCCTTCTGAAACTCTGTCATCGTGTTCCAATAGCGCTTGGGCATATGCGTCATGCGCAGCTTATGGTTTTCGCGCTCCCTGATGGCGATCGTGTCGTAAAATCTTCGCCATAAGCGGCGGTAATTTGCTTCATGTTCATCGGGCGGCGCCATCTCAAAATGCGCAAGAGGGACAATGCGGGACACGCCGTTTGCATACAGCAGCGCTTCGCGGTGCGTGCGGTCATAAATGAAAAAGCTTTCGTTATGATACCGGTCGCAGAAGTGTTTGCGAAGCATGGGAAGAATGCGGTTTTTCGGCTCGATCTCCGCACCCAGCACGCCGCCCAGCTCCGAAAAACGGATAAAGCCGCGCAGAGCCTCCGCCTCGCCTGACAGCTGCCGCACCGCCCTGAGCAATGGGTGATAGGTTTCGTCGGACAGCCGTGTCAAAAGCGGGGCGCCATCGCGGTAGAGCTTGACAATAAAGCGATACATCGCCATTTCTTTATCGTCCATGCAAGTGAGAAAAACACGCCGCAGGAAGGACCCGACGTCCGGCGAGATCTTAAAAAAACTGCGGTACACGCGCTTTGCGTGCGCGCGGTCGGTCAAAACGGCGCGAATTTCAAACAGACCCGGTTCATCGTCCCCATCGCAGAGGATTGCGGTGGGGCGTTCTTTTTGCGTGTAGCTTTCGTAAATGCAGCACAAAAAGCCGTCAAAGCTGCCGTCGTATTCATAAATGATATCGCGCCATGCCATAGTTTTGTGTTCACCCGACCTGGTCAAAAAGAGATAATTGCTCCATCTGCGCTGCGGGAAGCGCGCTTCGCTCGACAGCCATAAGACTCGACAGGATGCCGCCTTGCGAAAGCCTGAGCGGTGTTGCAAGCTGCCCGGAGCAAGTGAGAAAATACTGCGCGCGCTTCATCACGACGCCGAGCTTTTTCAGCTCGTCCGCGTGCAGCGGACCCGTGCGCCGCGCGACAAGAACGCGCCTGGCGGAAACAACGCCGATGCCGGGGACGCGCAGCAGCGCCTCATAATCGGCACGGTTGACCTCGACAGGAAAGAACTCCGGGTGCCGCACTGCCCAGCAGCACTTGGGATCCAGCAAGGGGTCGAAGTCCGGCGCGCTCTCGTCGAGCAGCTCGTGTGCACGAAAGCCGTAAAAACGGAGCAGCCAGTCCGCCTGATAGAGCCGGTGCTCGCGCAGGAGCGGCGGCTTGGTGTCGAGCGCGGGCAGAAGCGTATTCTCCACCACCGGTACATACGCGGAGTAAAACACGCGCTTGAGCCGGTATTGATCGTAAAGCGACTGCGTGAGGTTCAGAATGTGCAGGTCATTGTCCGGCGTTGCGCCGACGATGAGCTGTGTGGACTGTCCGGCAGGCGCAAATTTCGGCGCATGGCGGTACTTGACGAGCTCCTGCCGGTTTTGCACGCTGCGGTCGCGGATCTGTGTCATGGGGCGCAGAATGCTCTGCTTCGTCTTGTTCGGAGCGAGCGTTTTGAGACCCGCTTCGCTTGGCAGCTCGATATTGACGCTGAGCCTGTCGGCAAGAAGTCCAAGCTGTTCGATCAGCTCCGGCGACGTGCCGGGGATCGCCTTGGCGTGGATATAGCCGTTGAAGCGATACGCATTGCGCAGGATCGACAACGCGCGGATCATCAGCTCCGTCGTGTAGTCCGGGGAGCGCAGGACACCGGAGGAGAGGAAGAGTCCTTCAATATAATTGCGGCGAAAGAAGCCGATCGTCAGCTCCGCAAGCTCTTCAGGGGTAAAGGTCGCGCGCGGCGTGTCGTTCGTGCAGCGGTTGACGCAGTATTTGCAGTTGTAGCAGCAGTCGTTTGAGAGCAGCACCTTCAGCAGCGTGATGCAGCGTCCGTCCGCGGAAAAGCTATGGCAGCACCCTGCCATCGATGACGAGGTGCTGCCGATTTTTCCTTCCTGATAACCGCGCCTGACCCCGCTGGAGGTGCATGCGGCATCATACTTGGCGGCATCCGCCAGGATCGTCAGCTTCTCCAGCAGGTCCATACCGGCTCAGCGGGCGCAGCGCGGATGACGGGACTTGGGCTGGTCGAGCCAGAGGATCGCCTTCATCAGACTGCCGGAGACGAAGCCGACACCGATGAGAACAAAAAACAAAGTAGAAGCAGCCATATCAAAACCTCCTGAGAGCAAAAATTACATTAGAACTTCTGTTCGACTATGATTATAAATCGAACAATCGTTCTTGTCAAGCAAAATCGAACAAATTTTCTAATTTTTTGAAAAACGGTTGACCATGCGGGGTCTTTCAGGTAAAATACAGGCAGCTTATCAAAACGAAAGAGACGAAAAGGTGAGACCGAAATGAACGATTTTCATACCCGTTACGTCTCCGCCCGCAGGGCGGCGATTGCGCGGGATTTTCAAAAACTGAACCCGGAGCAGAGGGAAGGCGTGCTGACCACGGAGGGAGCGCTGCTGCTGCTTGCCGGCGCGGGAAGCGGCAAGACGACCGTACTTATCAACCGCGTGGCAAACCTGCTGACCTACGGACGCGGCAGCGACTGCGAGGAGGTGCCGGAGTGGGTAAGTGAGGAGGATCTTGCATTCCTCGAAAGCTATCCGCAGCATCCCACCGCGGAGGAGCGGGCGCGGATGATCCGTCTGTGCGCGGTCGAACCGGCGGCGCCGTGGTCTGTTTTGGCGGTGACCTTTACCAACAAGGCGGCGGGCGAGCTGCGCGAGCGTCTTGCATCGTTCGGGATTCGCGGCGCGGAGAGCGTGTGGGCGATGACGTTCCACTCCGCCTGCGTCCGCATTTTAAGACAGTATATTGACCGCCTCGGCTTTTCCAGCGACTTTACCATTTACGATACCGACGACGCAAAGCGCGTCATTAAGGATATTGTCAAGGAGATGGAGCTTGACGAAAAGTCGTTCCCGCCGCGTGAGATCCTCGCTGTCATCTCAAACGCCAAGGACGCGATGGAATCGCCGCAGGACTTTGCGCACAGGTGGAGCGGCAGCGGCGACTGGCGCAAGGAGCGCATCGCAAAGGTCTACGCGCGCTATGTGCAGGTTTTGCGCGAGGCGAATGCCCTCGATTTCGACGACCTCATGTTACATACCGTCACGCTTCTTAAGAGCGACAGAGAGGTGCGCGATCATTACCGCAGCAAGTTCCGCTATGTGCTCATCGACGAGTATCAGGACACGAACCGGCTGCAGTATCTTCTCATGAAGCAGCTCGTCGGTGAGAAGGGCAACATCTGCGTCGTCGGCGACGACGACCAGAGCATTTACAGGTTCCGCGGCGCGGATATCACGAATATCCTCAATTTTGAAAAGGAATACCCCGGTACGCGCACGATCCGTCTGGAGCAGAACTACCGCTCCACGCAGCACATTCTGGATGCGGCGAACGCGGTCATCAAAAACAACACCGGCAGAAAAGGGAAGACCCTGTGGACCGATGCCGGCAAGGGTGAGAAAGTGCTCATCAAAACGGTCTTTCATGAGGCGGACGAGGCGAACTTTGTCGTCTCCTCCATTATGATGGACTATAACCGCGGCAGAGCCTGGCGGGACAATGCGGTTTTGTACCGCATGAATGCGCAGTCGAACGCGCTGGAATATGCGTTCAAGCGAAACGGCGTGCCGTATCAGGTCATCGGCGGCATGAAGTTTTTTGAGCGTGCCGAGGTCAGGGATATGCTGGCCTACCTTGCGGTGGTCAACAACCCCAGCGACGATCTTCGCCTGCGCCGCATCATCAACAATCCGCCGCGCGGCATCGGTACGAAAAGTGTCGAGACCGTGCTTGCGCTCGCCGGTGAGCGGGGTGTGCCGATGATCGAGATCCTGCGCCATGCCGGTAAGTATGCGGAGCTAAAGACCGCGGGCGCTAAGCTCGAGCGCTTTGCCTCGCTGATCGATGAACTGCGCAAGGCGGCGGAGACGATGGAGCTTGGCGAGTTTTACGATCATGTCTGCGAAAAATCGAATTATGTCCGCGCGCTGGAGGAAAAGAACGATATGGAGAGCCGCGGCAGACTCGAGAACGTGCAGGAGCTCAAGTCCAATATTGCCGCGTTCCTTGCCAACGATCCGGAGGACGCGACACTCTCGGGCTTTCTCAATGAGATCGCGCTCTACACCGATCTTGACAGTGCTGTGACAGACAACTGCGTGACGCTGATGACGATGCACGCTGCCAAGGGGCTGGAGTTCCCCTGCGTCTATGTCGTCGGCATGGAGGAGGGCGTGTTCCCCGGCGAGCGTGCGCGCTGCCATGACGAGGAGCTCGAGGAGGAACGCCGCCTTTGCTATGTTGCCATGACGCGCGCGCGCGAGCGCCTGACGCTGACCAACGCAAGGCAGCGCATGCTCTTCGGTCGTACGACGCCCAACGCGCCGTCCCGTTTTCTGGCGGAGATCCCCGGCGAGAATGCCGACTGGGTCGGAAAGCCCGAGCCGAACCGCCGCGCATACGGTTTTGCCGACGATGACTTTGCCGGCAGTTCGTATTCCTCCGGATTCGGCGGGGGATATGGCGGAAGCCAGGCAAGCGGCGGCCGTGTCCGCACCGGCTGCGATTACGCGCAGATGAGCCGGCAGAACATTGCAAAGCCGTCATCCGTTGCTCCGAAGCCCGTCGCTTCACCGGCGCTTCTGAAGCTCAATGCCGGCGATCAGGTCTGCCATAAGGCGTTTGGCAACGGCATGGTCCTTTCCGTCACGCCGATGGGCGGCGACGCGCTGCTGGAGATCGCGTTTGACGGCGTCGGCACCAAAAAGCTGATGCTCAAGTCCGCGAGCGCGCATATGACAAAGCGATAAAGGAAAACTGCTTTACAGGACGGCGCGGGGAAGGTGTCCCAAAATAGCGGGGTTACAGGACAAAACTCAGGAAAATCAGGAAAAAGTATAAAATTCTCTCTCCGACTACTTGCAGTTCAGGTGAGTTTTTGCTATTCTTTATCCTGTTGAATCGTATCATATAGAAAGCAAGGGAAATATGTGAAAAAGAGAAATCTCAAGCAGGTCTTTCTGCCGCTGCTGACTGCGTTTATCTGGGGCAGCTCTTTCGTTGCGCAGAGTCTCAGCGCGGGACATTTGGGTGCGTTTACCTTTAATATGGCGCGCTCCTTTGCGGCGGTTGCGGCACTGGGACTTATGCTTCTGATATTACGGCTTAAAAACGGGGATACAAGAAGCGCGGAGGAAAAGCGTACCGAGCGGAAAGACCTGCTCATCGGCGGGATCTGCTGCGGCGTTTTTCTGACGATCGGCTCCAACCTTCAGCAGCTCGGTATCGAGCAGACGGCTGCCGGCAAGGCGGGCTTCATTACGGCGCTTTATGTCGTTCTTGTGCCGCTGTTCGGTCTCTTCTTCCACAAGCGCGTTGCACCGCAGGTCTGGGCGAGCGTTGTCATTGCCGTGGTCGGTCTTTATTTTTTGTGTATGGACGGTACAAGCGGATTTTCCTTCAACGGCGGCGATTTTTATGTGCTGCTGTGCGCCTTTGCGTTTACGGGACAGATTTTGTGCGTGGACCATTTTGTGCAGAAGGTGGACGGGATCAAGCTCTCCTGCATGCAGTTCATCGTGATGACGGTCCTGTCTGCAATCGTGGCGCTTGTGCGCGGTGAGCCGATGAGCCTCGGCGCGATCACGGAGTGCCTGCCTTATATTCTCTATGTCGGCGTTCTCTCCGGCGGCGTTGCCTATACGCTGCAGATCCTCGCTCAGAAGGACGGCGATCCGACAGTCGTTTCGCTGCTGCTGAGTCTGGAGTCCTTTTTCGCGGTTGTCTCCGGCGCGATCATTCTCCATGAGCGGCTCAGCGGGAGAGAGTATCTCGGCTGCGCGCTGATGCTTGCCGCGGTATTCCTGTCACAGCTGCCGGAAAAAAGGGCGAAACCGGTTGAGAATAAGGACGTTGCGTAGGTAGGAACGGTATGCGTATTGATATTTTAGGCGTTGGTTTTGATCGTGTGACGATGAGCGAGGCGCTCGCGCGCGGAGAAGAGCTTCTCTGCGGCGAGGGAACGCATTATGTTGTCACGCCCAATCCGGAGATCGTGGAGATCTGCCGCAAGAATGCCGAGGCAAACCGCGCGGTCAACGGCGCCGCGCTTGTGCTGCCGGACGGCATCGGCGTCATCTACGGAGCGAAAATGCTGGGTACGCCGCTTAAGGAGCGTGTCCCCGGTATTGAATTCGGCACGGCGATGCTCGAACGGTGCGCGGCGCTCGGAAAGACGGTCTATCTCCTTGGCGCGAAGCCGGGTGTTGCCGAGGCGGCGGCGGAGAATCTGAAAAAGAAGCTTCCGGGTCTTCAGATTGCCGGCACGCATGACGGCTACTTCAGGGATGATGCAGCCGTTGCAGGCGAGATCAGAGCAAGCGGCGCGGACATGGCGCTTGTCTGTCTCGGCGCTCCCAAGCAGGAGCTTTTTATGGCGGATTACGGAAAAGCCACCGGCTGCAGGCTCCTGATGGGACTTGGCGGCTCGCTGGATATTTTTGCCGGCGTTGCGCAGCGGGCGCCGGAGTTCTATTGCAGGCACAATCTTGAATGGTTCTACCGTCTGATCAAAAACCCCTCCCGTATCGGACGCATGATGAAGCTGCCGCTGTTTTTGGTGCATGTAGTGGGGGCTAAGAAGAGATGAGCAAGGGTAAACTGATCGTATTCGAGGGGACGGACGGCTCCGGCAAAGCGACGCAAAGCAAGCTCCTTTTGGAGCGTTTGCAGCGGGAAGGATTTGACTGCAGACCCCTGACCTTTCCGCGCTACGGCAAGCCGTCCGCGGCGCCGCTTGAAGAGTACCTTCACGGCGCCTACGGTTCGCATCCGGAGGCTGTGAACGCTTATGCCGCCTCGACCTTTTTCGCGGTCGACCGCTATGCGTCCTATCAGCAGGATTGGGGAAAATACTACGAAAGCGGCGGCATTTTGGTCGCTGACCGCTATACGACCTCCAATGCCGTGCATCAGGCGAGCAAGCTTCCGGAAGGGGAGCGCCAGGCATTTTTGAAGTGGCTTTTTGACTTTGAGTACCGCCTGTTGCAGCTGCCGGAGCCGACACTGGTGTTTTATCTTGACGTTCCGACGGAGATCACCGAAAAAATGATGCGCTGCCGTGAGGCGCAGACCAACACCACCGCCGATATCCACGAGCAGGATGACGGATATTTACGTGCCTGCCGCAGAGCGGCACAAAAAACGGCGGAGGAGTGCGCCTGGCACTGCATTGACTGTTCGCAAAACGGCGAAATGCGCAATGCCGGGGATATCCATGAGGAGATCTACCGCTGCGTGCGGGAACTTTTGTAACAAAACTTCGTCTATCGGAAAGAAGAAAGACAGGATGTCCGGTTTTTCGGAAGTGAAAAGGGACGCTTGCGCGTCCCTTCACAGGAGGTTTCGCGTCAGCAGCAGGAGCAGGAGTCGTTGGAATTGCAGTTACAACCGCAGTTGTTATTGCACCCGCAGTTATTGCCGCAGCCGCAGCCGCAACCGAACAGAATCAGGATAATGATCAGGATCAGCCACACACAAGAGCAGTTATTGTTGTTCCACATTTTTTGTTCACCTCACTTGTCATGCTCTGCATTATCCTATGCGTGAGTTTCCAAATAGGAGCTTGACCATGAAAAAAAGTAAGGGAAATTTTACCGACAGGGATCATTTGAGGAGATTAGTATGAGTTACGAGGAAAAGTACAATACCGCACGCTGGGACGCAGAGCCTGTCCGTGGAGCAGAGCGGCCGCATCGCCAGATCAGCAGTGCGGAACGAAAAAAAAGAAAACGGCAGGGTGAGCGCCGCCGCTTTATGCTGTGGCTGATTTTTGTGCTTACCGTTTCGGCGATCCTTGCCGGGGTGGGCTGGCTGCTTGCCAACGATATGTGCGCGTTCAACAAGGAGCCGATCACCACGACGATCGAGATCACCAAGGACGACAATGTCAACACGGTGTCGAAAAAGCTGAAGGAGGAGGGACTGATCGAGTATCGGTGGTTCTTCAAGCTCTTTGCCGGGATCCGTCATGCGGAGGACAAGATCGGCATCGGCAAGTACGAGCTCAACAGCGAAATGGACTACAATGCGCTCATCAACGGCATGCGCAACAAAAACGCAACGCTCAACGCCGACACGGTCAAGGTCTCGATTCCCGAGGGCTACAACGTCCACCAGACGATCGCGCTTCTTGCAAAGTACGGCGTCAATACGGAAGAAAACCTTTTGGAAGCTGCCGGGAACGCGACATTTGACTATGCGTTTATCGACAATGACAACAAGGGCGACATCGTTCGTCTTGAGGGCTATCTTTTCCCGGACACCTATGAATTCTTTGTCGGCGAGGATTCGGCGCATGCGCTCAATCGCCTGCTGGCTAATTTTGATGCCAAGATGTCCGACGAGCTGATGGAGAAGATCAGCAATTCTCCGTACTCCATGTATCAGATCCTCACCGTCGCATCGCTGATCGAGAAGGAAACGGACGGTACGGACCGCGAAAAAATCGCATCTGTCATTTACAACCGTCTCAATAATGTCGGCGAAACGTATCACAAGCTGCAGATCGACGCCTCGCTGATCTACGGTCTAGGAGAACGGTACACCGGCACGCTCACCACGGCGGATCTTGAGTATAATACGCCCTATAACCTTTCGCTCTACGAGGGGCTGCCCCCCACGCCGATCGCCAACCCGGGTCTTGCATCCATTCAGGCTGCCGTTGAACCGGCAAGCACGAATTACTACTTCTATGCGCTTGGCACGGACGGCGTGCACCACTTCTTCAAGACCTACCGTGAGCATGTCAACTTTGTAAATTCGGCGCAGTACGCCGGCTGAAAAGCAAACGAACAAAAAAAGCGGCGCATGCCGCTTTTTTTGAGTGCTGAGGAAAGGCAGGCATCATGAAAAAGAAACCCGAACTGCTCGCTCCGGCGGGCGACATGGAGAAACTGAAGATGGCGGTGCTTTACGGTGCGGATGCCGTCTACCTTGCCGGCACCAGCTTCGGCATGCGCTCCTTTGCGGGAAACTTTACCGCGGAGGAGCTGCCGCAGGCGGTTCGGTTTGCTCACGACCGCGGCGTGCGTGTGCATGTGACGGTCAACACCATGCCGCGCAACGATGAGGTCGCGCAGCTTCCCGAGCATTTGGAACGGCTGAACGACGCGGGGGTCGACGCGCTGATCCTTGCAGATCTCGGCGCCTTCACGCTGGCAGGGAAATACGCGCCCCGATGCGAGCGCCATATCTCCACGCAGCAGTCCGTTGCAAACTACGAATGCGCGGCGGCGTGGTACGATCTCGGCGCGAAGCGGATTGTGCTGGCAAGGGAATTAACTTTACAGGAAATCTGCGAGCTGAGACAGAAGGTTCCCGCAGGACTGGAGCTTGAGGTCTTTTGCCACGGCGCAATGTGCGTGAGCTATTCCGGTCGGTGCCTGCTGTCCAACTACATGACCGGCAGGGACTCCAACCGTGGGGCGTGCGCGCAGCCCTGCCGCTATCAGTACGCGCTGATGGAGGAAAAACGTCCCGGGGAATATTTTCCCGTCTTTGAGGATGAAAAGGGTACTTATATCATGAATTCGCGCGATCTGTGCATGATCGATCACCTCGGCGACATCATGGACGCCGGGATCGACTGCATCAAGATCGAGGGCCGCGCCAAGAGCGAATACTACGCCGCCATTGTCACCGGCGCGTACCGGCACGTGTTGGATGACGTCGCTGCCGGACGCGCGGCCGACCCCGTTTGGCGCGACGAGGTGGAGCATGTCAGCCACCGCCATTACTCCACCGGATTCTTTTACGGTCAGCCGGGGCAATACTATGAAAACTCGCGCTATATCCGCGATTGGCAGGTCTGCGCCGTGGTGACCGCCTGTGATGAGGACGGCAACGCGACGCTGTCGCTGCGCAACAAGTTCGCATCGGGCGATGAGATCGAGCTCGTCGGTCCCGGCTGCCGCCCGTTTCCCATGACCGCCCCTGTGATGTATGATTTGGACGGCTGCGAGCTTCACGAGCCGCGCCGTCCGCAGATGCTTTTCCGGATGAAGCTGCCGCGGCGTGTCCCGCCGATGAGCTTCGTGCGCCACGCGGTCGAGCTGAGCGCAAAGGATTAAAAGATTTAAAGAAGAGCCGTAAAATACGGCTCTGAGGTTGTAAAAAAGGCGAAAAGTGCGCGTATTCGGGAAGGAAGATAGTTACGAAAGAAACCCAGGAGGGGTGTCTTTCGTGTTAGATCAATAAGTTTTTGCAACTTTTTAAAGTTGCAAAAACTTGCTCTCAGCCTGTCGAAAAGACTTTTTCGACAGGCTGAGAGCCGTAAAATACGGCTCTTTTGCATTGTTTCAAAGAAAAGCCCGGCAAATTCGGAACTTCTTCATCATTCCGTCCGTCCAAAGAATCAAGAACCAAACAGGGAGGATTCGATATGAAACGTTTTTTTGCGTTTTTTCTGTCCGCTTTGCTGCTTGCTTCTGTCCTGACGGCGTGTGGCGAACCAAAAGAACAGCCGCAGGAAGCTGAGCAGGAGTTTACCTTTACACGCGAGAACATGCCGCGCCTGGACGGTTCGACCTCGACGGCGCCGCTCGCGCTCGCCGCCTGTGCGGAGCTGCTGGGCGAAGCCCCGGAAGATGTGGAGGATCTCGTGCACTTCAACAAGACCACGACCGCGTACTTCAACTTGCTTGAGGGCAACGCGGACCTTCTTATCATCGGCGAAGCAAACGAGGACGTGCTGGCAAGGAAGGAAGAGCTCGGCTTTGCGTGGGAAAAGCAGCCCTTTGCGACCGACGCGTTCGTCTTTGTCGTCAATGAGGACAATCCGGTCGATTCCATCACGGTCGATCAGGCGAAGAAGATCTACACCGGCGAGATCACCAACTGGAAGGAGCTCGGCGGCGAGGATCGCGCGATCACGGCGCTTCAGCGCAACAGCGAGGCAGGGAGCCAGACCCTGATGGAAAAGCTCGTCATGCAGGGCACGCCCATGATGGAAGCGCCCAAGGACTATATCGTTGCCACGATGGGGCAGCTGATGGAGGCGGTCAAGAGCTACGACGGTTCGCCCGGCGCGATCGGCTACAGCGTGTATTACTATGCCGAGGAAATGAAGATGGCGCAGGGACTGAAGCTTTTGAAGCTCGACGGCGTGGAGCCGAATCCCGACACCATCCGTTCGGAAACCTATCCGCTGGTCAATCCCAAGTACGTTGTGATCCCGGCGGACGCCGCCGAGGACGCCCCCAACCGTGCGATGTTCAACTGGCTGCTCTCCGAAGCGGGACAGACGCTCATCGCCAAGGAGGGCTATGTCTCGATTCTTGACGTGGGCACGTTCCCCAAGACCGCGCCGACCGTCGGGACGCGCCTGCGCGACGGATATATCGGTGAGCTGATCCCCTCTGAGGATTATGGCGAGCTGATCCCCTACGCCGGGCGCAGGCTGATGATGGACTGGCCCTCGTACACCGGCTGCATGTACGGTCTGATGACGCGCGGGGGAATGGCGGTGACGGACGCGGTGTATGCCTCGGTCGGCTACGCGACCTTCTACACCGGCTATGAGCAGGGCGCGCTGCCGCTGCTGATTTTGAAGCAGGGGGATGAGAGCGCGGAGGACGGCGCATGGGATCCCGTGAAGATCGCCGTTGCCGCGTCGGACGGCAGCTGGATCACACCGTTTGACTACAAGAGTGTTTCCGTCAGCAGCAAAGGACTGCTGCTCTATTCCGACGAGGCGATGACGGTGATGGAGCCGGACGGGACCATCACAAAGACGCTCACGCCGCAGGAAATGGGGATCAGCGAAGCGGAATGGGATTCGATGCGCTCGGACCTCATGTGGGGCGAGGGCGTCGGCGGACGCCGCAGCGGGGATATGGTCTGCATCACGTGGGTGCCGGACGATACCCATCAAAACGTCAGCTGCTATGATCTTGCGGGTGCGCAGCGCACGGAGATGCCGTACCTCGACTGGGAAGCGCTTGACGGCGCAGCCGATGAGTACACGCAGCCAACCTACGCCGTAGCGGACGCATGGCCGCTCTACGACAGCGCTTACGGCAGCAACGCGCCGTATCTTCTGCGATCGGAGGAGTACGGCGAGGACGGAGTGACCTGCCGTTACTACCGCACCGACGGTACGCCGCTTGAGGAGCTTACGGCAAAGGACGACGGTACGAAGTGGTATTATCAGACCGGTCTGGTCGGAGGACTGATCGAGGTGCTTGACCTCAACACGGCAAGCTATTACGATCTTGACACGATGGAATGCGTGTTCCGCACCTATCTCGGCTATGAAGCGGATTGAATACGAGCCTCCGGAGCTTCCGCCTCCGGAGGCTTTGCTCTCTGCGCCGCCGTTTTCGCCGCAGCGAAAGTCCCGGAAACGGCGTCCGCTGCGGCATGATGAGGATCTTCGCAAAAGTTTCTCTTGACAAAGCAGGTCTATTGTTATAGACTTCAAACAAGATAGGTCTATACTGATAGACCAAGGAGGGAACGACATGGATTATAAAAGGCTTTGCGAGAGCGACTACCGCTTTATGAGCGTGATCTGGGACAACGAGCCGGTCTCCTCGACAAAGCTGGTGGAGCTGTGCGCCCGGGAACTGGGATGGAAAAAGTCCACGACCTACACGATGCTCAAAAAGCTGTGTGAAAAGGGCATGGCGCAAAACGATGACGCGACGGTGACGGCACTTGTGCCGCGCGGCGAGGTGCAGGCTTACGAGAGCGAGAAATTCGTGGAGCAGACCTTTTCCGGCTCGCTGCCCGGATTTCTGGTCGCGTTTCTCGGCGGAAAAACGATTTCCCGCGCAGAGGCGGAGGAGCTGAAAATGCTGATCGACGAACACAGGGAGGGCTGAGATGGAAACCGTTTTTTTAAGCGTTCTGAACATGAGCGCAACGGCGAGCGTCGTGATCGCCGCCGTGCTGCTCGTGCGCGCGCTGCTGAAAAAAGCGCCGAAAAAGTATTCGTATCTCCTCTGGGCGGTGGTGGGGTTTCGCCTGTGCTGCCCCGTGAGCCTGAGTTCGGCACTCAGCCTGTTCAACGTGATGCCTTCGGCGCCCGTACAGAGTGCCGGACCCGGAAGCACGATGCAGTATATTCCCGACAGCATCGCTCTGGCGGCACAGCCGTACGCCGATCCCGGCACTGCGCAATTAAGCGAAGCCGTCAGCCGGACGCTGCCCGCGGCAGCGCCGCAGGTCAGCGCGAACCCGATGCAGATCTGGATCGCGCTCGGTACGGTCATCTGGTGCGCCGGGATGGCGGCGCTGCTGGTTTACAGCATCGCCGGCGTGTGGAAGCTGCGCCGCCGCGTTGCGGCTGCGACGCGGCTTGAAGGGAATGTCTGGCAGTCGGAACATGTCAGCTCGCCGTTCATCCTCGGCGTTTTTTCGCCGAAGATCTATCTTCCGTATCACTTGAGCGAGCAGGAGCGGCAGTATGTACTCCAGCACGAGAGATATCACCTCAAGCGGCGTGATTATTTTGTAAAGCTCTTTGCCTTTGCACTCCTGACAGTCCATTGGTTTAACCCGCTTTGCTATCTGGCATTCATTCTCATGAGCAGGGACATGGAGATGAGCTGCGATGAAGCCGTTCTTGCAGGGGAAGACGGCATCAAAGCCGCCTACAGCACGACGCTTTTGTCCTTTGCCGCAAACCGCCGCTTTCCGTCGGCAAGTCCGCTCGCCTTCGGGGAATCCGGCGTTAAAAGCCGCATCAAAAACGCGCTTGCGTGGAAAGCGCCGAAGGTCTGGGTCGCGCCCGCTGCATTTTTGCTGTGCGCCGCCATCGTGTTCGTCTGCGCGGTGAATCCAAGCCGGACGATGACCGCGCAGGAGGCGCTGGACGAGCTGAAAGCGAGTGTGGAGCAGCTCGGCGACAATGTGGCGTTCCGCCTTCCCAAGGCGTACAGAAATGTGGAAAACTGGAGCATTCACATTGCGGGGCGCAGGGAAATGGGCGAGAATGATTCCATGAGCGTCCATTATTTCGAGGGTCAGGAGTGGAGCGCGGGAGAGCGGTATATGATCGGCATAGCCGGTCTTTCTGAGCTGACAATGGAGGCGAGTCTGCCGGACGAGAACAGCGGGGAGATGCGTACCATAAGCATTGACCTGCTGCACCCGCAGAGCGGCAGCTTCTCTTCCGATGCCGAACCCGACACCGTTGCAGAGCTTCTCCGTGCCGCGAGCAGCGAGCAGATCACGGACTTCCGCACGGACGGCACGGTGAACGAGGAAACGCTTGTCGTAAACAGTGAGCTGATCGTCGCGCTGCACAGTGCGGCGGAGGTGCTGAAAACGCCCGCAAAGAAGGAGCCGCCTGATGTCGGCGATTATATTTCCGCTGCACTGACCCTGGCAGAGGAGCAATCGCTCATCATGAGCGTGGGTGACAAGAAGTTCAGCGTGCGTTTTTCCTATCTTGACGAGGTCAAAACCGCAGAGAGCCGCGAGCTTTATCTGCTGCTGTGCGCGCTGAGCGAAGCGCGCAATGTCGAGCTGCACGATCTCGACGGCGACGGGCTCTGCGAGGCGCTTTGCCGGACGAGTGCAAACAACAAAAAGGATCTGATCATCTACGGCGTGCGATACAGCAGGGTCGAGCGCATTGACGTGAACGAAGCGCTTCTTTGCGCCGCGTCGGATTACGCAGGCGATATCGCCAATCTTCCGCAGGGATTCGGCAGCATGATCCTCGCGACGCATGAGATCGGAGAAAGCGGTTACCTGTATCACTACGAACGCGGCGAACTGCAATACGTCTGCACGCTGGCGGAAGCGATGAGCGGCGAAGGCGCGGTCGAGGCGATAACGGCGGCGCTGAACGCGGCAGAGATTGCCGGCGCCAAGCTGAACCTGAAGGAGGGACAGAAGGACTGCGGCACCTATGACGCGGCGCGCGCCATCTGCGCGCAGGAGCATTTGGAGGCGCTGCGTGCGTTTCAGTGGCATGCCTGCACGCCGCTGACGCCGTCGGCGGCGGAGGATACTTTCCGAATTTCGCTCAAAAGCGGAGACGCGACGCTGACCTTTATGCAAAGCGGCGAGGTGCATCTGCGCGATACGCAGGGCGACCATTGGGTCACGGCGGGCAACGTCGGCGGGCAGTATTGGTGGATGCCCTACGGAGAGCTCGACGCATGGCTGCGGGAAGCAAAGTCTGCGGCGGAGCATGCCGGCGCGGGCACGCCCATCACCGCGCAGGAGCTGTCGCTCTGGCGCGAGCGGACGGCGTCGACCGTGACTTATTCCGGACCGAACGGCGGCTATTACAGTGAAGCCTCGCCGATCAGCTGCTTTTTCACCTCGTTCTATGAGGACGTGCGCGATCTCGACCTCGGAGAGTTTTTGATGTACTGTCCGATTGCCGAGCTTGTCGAAGACGAGGAGGAATTCGCGCTGGTCAAAAAGAGTTGGAAGAACGAAGACTTTGACTATTGGAAGGACTTCTCTCTTTCCGATATGCCGACGCCGACGAAGCGCTACACGCTCAGGCGCATCAACGAGCTTTTGAACGAGTATGCGGGCATCACGTTCGATGACCTGCGCACCGACTGGAAAGCAAAGCTTGACTACGTGCCGGAGACGGATTCGTTCTATAACTACACCAGCGATTTCGGCCCCGGAGTTTTTGAACCAATGTACGGCGAGAAGAGCGGCGACATGGTCACGCTCTACGGCAGAACCTACAGTGAAGGAACCGCTGTTTTGACCCTGCGCGTGACAGGTGACGATTTTAAGGTCGTTTCCCATATAAATAAGAACTAAAGAATAAGAACGGCATGAGCCGTTCTTATTCTTTATATTCCAGATTTCGATTTCGCAAGCGCTTTCGCTGCTCCAAAAGCCCCGGGATGACCGCCGTGCCGGAGCCGATGAGAAAGCAGACGATGCCGAGGATGATGTTGAGCGTCAGCTCCTCCCTGAGGAAAAGAAACGCGAAAACCGGCGCAAGCATGGGCTTGAGGAAAAAAATGAGCGATGCCTCCTGTGCGGACGTTTTTTCCATCGCCAGCATGTGACACACGAAGCCGAAGCCCGTGTTGATCGCGCCGATATAGATGAGCCACGGCAGCGCCGAGAGGGGGATCCCTGTGAACAGGGGAACGTTGCAGTAGATACCGAGGTGCAGCGAGGTTAAGAGCCGGACGCCGATGCCGGTACGCGCAAAGAGCAGAAGGAGGATCAGCTCGAGCGAACCGAACAGCGAGGAGAAGCAGGTGACGGCGATCCCGCCAAAATTCGCCGTGCGCTTTTTGCCCAGCACGCTGTAAAGAGCAAAGAGCAGAGCGGAAAGAATGCCCAGCGTCACGCCGACGGGGCTGAGCTGCGCGTGAGCGGGGTCGATGATGATCAGGATCGCCAAAAGCTCGATCAGCAGCGCAATGACATGATTTTTACGGATCCGCTCCCGCAGAATGAGGCAGGCGAACACAGTGACAAAAATCGGGTTGCAGGAAAAAATAATGGCAACCACGGCGGCTTTGGTATGGTTGACTGCCATCTGATAGAGCGTCATGGCGACGCACACAAACAAGCATCCGAGCAGGGCAAAGAAGCCGGCGTCCTCCGGATGGAACGACGCCTTGTGCGTGCGCATGGAGCGGATGGCGAACGGCAGCAACACCAGACCGCCGATCAGAAACCGCAGAGCGGTGATCTGCAGCGGGTGGAACACTCCGCTTACCATCTTCAGCACGACCTCGACCAAACTGAAGATCAGGGTACACAGAAGAATATAAAAATAGCCGGAACAGGACTGTTTCATGGTAAAAAACGCTCTCTTTCTCTCTGGAAACAGTGGCAGTATATGACAGATCGGGAGAAAATGCAAGTTTGCGTTGACAAAACACGAAAAACGGATATAATAAATGCAAAATACAGCAAAACGCAATGAGAAAGTCAGCTTTTCAGACATGCCTTCAGCGAGAGGGGACGGTGCAAGCCCTCGGTCTCTGATGAAAAGCAGCCGCTTTTGAGCAGTCCGCGAGGAGCGGAACGATCTGTCCCCGTTACAGGACAACTAAGATGCTCCCGCAGGGGAGATAATTAGGGTGGTACCGTGAAGCAAGTCTTCGCCCCTATGCCGGGACGGGGGCTTTTTCTTTTTGCTGTCAAAAAAATTAACATAAAGGAGAAAAATGATTATGTCTCATCCCTATCATGGCTTAAACGAGCTGCGCGAAATGTTCCTGAGCTACTTTGAAAGCAAAGGGCATCTGCGCCTGCCGAGCTTTCCGCTTATTCCGAAAGACGATCCCTCGCTTTTGCTGATCCCCGCCGGCATGGCGCCGATGAAGCCCTGGTTCAAGGGCGAGGAGGAGCCGCCCCGTAAGCGTGTCTGCACCTGCCAGAAGTGCATCCGCACGCCGGATATCGACAACATCGGCAAGACCGACCGCCACGGCACCTATTTTGAGATGCTCGGCAACTTCTCCTTCGGCGACTACTTCAAGGAGGAAGCCATCCCGTTCTGCTGGGAGTTCCTCACCGACGTCGTCGGTCTCGAGCCCGACCGCCTGTATCCGTCCGTTTACATCGACGATGACGAGGCGTTCGACATCTGGAACAGGAAGATCGGCATCCCCGCCGATAGGATCTCCCGCTTCGGCAAGAAGGATAACTTCTGGGAGCACGGCGCGGGTCCCTGCGGTCCCTGCTCCGAGGTCTATTATGACCGCGGCGCCGAGCACGGCTGCGGCAAGCCCGACTGCAAGGTCGGCTGCGACTGCGACCGCTACATCGAGGTCTGGAACAACGTTTTTACCCAGTTCGACAACGACGGCAACAACAACTACACCGAGCTCAAGCAGAAGAACATCGACACCGGCATGGGTCTTGAACGCCTTGCCTGCGTGTGCCAGAATGTCGGCTCCCTCTTTGAGGTCGATACCGTCATGAATATCACCAATAAGGTCAGCGAGATCGTGGGCGTCAAGTACCATGACGATCCTGACAAGGATGTTTCCCTGCGTATCATCACCGACCATATCCGTTCTTCCACCATGATGATCTGCGACGGCGTGCTGCCCTCCAACGAAGGCCGCGGCTATGTTTTGCGCCGTCTGCTCAGAAGGGCTGCCCGCCACGGCAAGCTGCTGGGGGTGAACCGTCCGTTCCTCTACGAGATCGTCGACACCGTCGTTGCAGTCAACGAGTGCGAGTATAAGGATCTGCGCGAGAAGCAGGACTATATCACCAAGGTCATTCGCACCGAGGAGGAGAATTTCGCCAGGACCATCGACGGCGGTATGCGCATCTTCACCGAAATGCTCGAAAACCACAAGGCGGCAGGGGAGAAGACCTTCTCCGGCGTTGACGCGTTCAAGCTCTACGACACCTACGGCTTCCCCTTTGACCTGACGGTCGAAATGGTCAAGGAGGAAAACATGGACGTGGATGAGGACGGCTTCAAGGCTCTTATGAAGGAGCAGAAGGAGCGCGCCCGCGCCGCCACCAAGGCGCTCGGCGACTTCGGCTGGAGCGGCGTCGATCTCGGTAAGGAAATGCCCGCGACCGAGTTTGTCGGCTATGAAAACAACACCTGTGAGGCAAAGGTCCTCGCCATCATCGCTGAGGACGAAATGCGCGAGGAGATCCTTGCCGGCACAGACGCCATCGTCGTGCTCGACAGGACGCCGTTCTACGCCGAGATGGGCGGTCAGACCGCTGACTTCGGCATGATCGGCAAGTTTACGGTCACCAACGTTCAGAAGAACAAGGGCGGCAAGTTCATGCATTACGGAACGCTTGAGTCCGGCGAGCTGAAAGTCGGCGACACGGTGACGGCAGCCATCGACACGGAGCGACGCGACGCCATTCGCCGCGCGCACACGGCGACGCACCTGCTCGACGCCGCGCTCAAGGCTGTGCTCGGCGAGCATGCCCATCAGGCAGGCTCCCTTGTCGAGCCGGACCGCCTGCGCTTCGATTTTACGCATTTTGAGTCCATCACGCCCGAGCAGCTGCTCGCGATCGACACCTTTGTCAACGACGCGATCCTTGCCGGCATTCCCGTCGTGACGGAGATCCTGCCCATTGAGGAGGCAAAGAAGAAGGGCGCCATCGCGATGTTCGGCGAAAAGTACGGCGAGATCGTGCGCGTGGTCGAGATGGGCGATGTGTCCATGGAGTTCTGCGGCGGCACGCACCTTGACAATACCGCCAAGGTTGGTCTCTTCCGCATCAAGAGCGAGGGCAGCGTCGCCTCCGGCGTGCGCCGCATCGAGGCGATCACCGGCAGGCAGACGCTGGAAGAGCTGAGAAGAGTCCAGGAGAAGCTCCTGCGCGCGGCGCATATGCTCAAGACCACCTCGAACGAGCTGGAGGACCGCATCGGCGGCATGCTCGGCGAGATGAAGGAGATCAGAGCCCAGCTTGAAAAGTTCAAGGAGCAGGCGTCCCTCGGCGAGGCGCGCAGCTTCCTGACCGCGGCCAAGGAACTCGGCGGTCTCAAGATCGTCACCGCTCAGCACGACGGACTCGACGCGAACGCCATGCGCAAGCTCGGCGACTTCCTGCGCGATAAGGAAAGCAGGATTGTGGGCGTGCTCGCCTCCGTCCACGAGGGCAAGGTCACGCTTCTGGCCGTCTGCGGCAAGGACGCGGTCGCCAGGGGCATCAGGGCCGGCGACATCATCAAGACCATCGCGCCGATCTGCGGCGGCAGGGGCGGCGGCAAGCCGGACAGCGCCATGGGCGGCGGCACCGAGATCAGCAAGGTCGACGACGCGCTCGCGGCTGTGGACGATCTGGTTCTGAGCAAGCTGGGGTGAGCGGCGATGCTTCCCCATGACCCAGTCATGCTGCTGAGCGTCATCAACACGAAGCTGCGGGACGAGTACGGCAGCCTGGATGAGCTGTGCAGGGCGCTGGATGAGCCGAAAGACGAGCTTTGTGCGAAGCTTGCAGCCATTGACTATCACTACAGTCCCGAAAAGAACCAATTCATTTGAAAGGAGCTTTCCATGAAGAACGATTGTCTGTTTTGCGCCATCGCCTCGGGTGAGATCCCCGGCAGGAAGGCATATGAGGACGACAAGTGCCTTGCATTTTATGATATCGCGCCGCAGGCGCCGGTGCATTTTCTCGTGATCCCGAAGGAGCACATCGCTTCCGTCGCAGGAATCGACGACACCAACAGCGCCGTCGTCGCGCATATCTTTGAGGTCATTTCCAGGCTGACCAAGGAGCTTGGCATCGAGAGCTACCGCGTGGTGTCCAACATCGGCGAGCAGGCGGGGCAGAGCGTGCCGCACCTGCACTTCCATGTGCTCTCCGGCCGCGATATGACCTGGCCTCCGGGCTAAGGCGTTTTAATGCGGAAGCGTTTTGAAAAGGGACTTCTCAACGGAAGTCCCTTTTTATGATCTGTTCACCGTCGCGGCGAAGGAACACCTTGCCAATCGCAACGATAACTACTATACTGACAATGGCTCCGTATGGGAACATTTATTCAAAATAATGTTGCCGAATGGTAGCATCATTTCGGGTGATTTGTGTGGAAATTAAGCGTATCCGCGATTTGCGGGAAGATCATGATAAGACACAGCAGGAAATTGCAGATGTTCTCAATATGCACCGCAGCGTTTATCGCCGCTATGAGAGCGGTGAGCGCGAGACGCCGGTATGGGTGATCGTAAAGCTTGCCGGCTATTATCATGTCAGCACCGACTACCTTCTCGGTCTGACCGATGACCTCGCCGCCAAATGAGAACGCTGGCAACGGTCTGCCTTGCATTTTCCGCAGGCATTTTTGCAGCGCAATATGTTCTGCCGCAGCAATGGCTGCTGCCGCTGGCGGCAGTTTGCGGCGTGCTGGCGCTTGCGGCGCAGCTCGCGCTCAAAGAGAAGAAGCGCCTGCGCGCGGTGCTCATTTTGTCGTCGCTCACGCTGTCGCTTGTTTACAATGCCGCTTATGCCGCGCTGGTGCAGGCGCCGAATCAGGCGCTTTCCGGAACGGTCGAGACCATGACGCTGGAGCTGTGCGACTACGCGCAGGAGACGGCGCAGGGCGCAAAGGCGGAAGTCCGCATTCTCGGACGCGGACTGCACGGCAAGGCGATCTACTACGGCACGGAATCGCTGCTTGAGTATGTGCCCGGGCAGCGCGTGACGGTTTCCGTTTACTGCAATGACGCATCAAGGATCAACGAAAGCGACGTCACGACCTTTACCGCAAGGGGCTGCTATCTGCTGCTTTACAACCGCGGGGAGGAAACCTGCTGCGAAGAAACCGGCGCGGCGTGGCGTTATTTCCCGCAGGAGCTGGCGCATCGGACGAAGCAAGTCATTTCTTCGGTTTTCCCGGAGCGGACGGAGCCGCTCCTGCGCGCGATCCTGCTCGGGGACCGCAGCGGCTTTTGCGAAGAGGACGAAGTGTATCTCAGCGAAGCGGGCATCTACCACATTACCGCCGTTTCCGGTCTGCACTGCGCGTTTTTGCTGTCGCTGCTGAAATTTTTGATCGGCGCGCACCGCAGAAAGCTGCTTTCCGCGATTGCGATCCCCACGCTGTGCTTTTATGCGCTCATGGTCGGCGCGTCGCCGTCCGTTGTCCGCGCCTGTGTGATGCTCATATTGGTGCTGCTCGCGCCGCTTTTCGAGCGAGAGAGCGATGCGCCGACGTCGCTTTCCTTCGCGCTTTTTTTGATCCTGCTGCAAAATCCCTTCGCGGCGGCAAGCGTCAGCCTGCAGCTCTCGTTCGGCGCGATGGCCGGTATTCTCTGGCTCACGCCGAAGCTGTACGCCGCCATTCATACGAAGCGCAAGACTTTGCGGTTTGTGCTTGCCTCCTTTGCCGCAACGGCAGGCGCGCTGATCTTCACGATCCCGCTCAGCGCGTATTACTTCAATTCCTTCGTGCTCATTTCGCCGCTCAGCAATCTCCTTTGCATTTGGGCGGCGAGTGCGACGTTTGCCCTCGGCTTCGTCTGCACGCTGCTCGGCTTTCTTTTCCTGCCGTTTGCACAGCTGCTGGCGTATCTTCCGCACCTCGGTGCGCTTTATATCCTGACGGCGTCGAAGCTTCTGACAAAGCTGCCGTATCATGCCCTTTACTTCTCCAACGACTATTTGAAGTACTGGCTTTTCTATGCCTACGCCATGTTCGGCGCATGCTATGCTGCGAAAAAAGGGAAGCGGCGCTACCTCGCTGCGTCCGTGCTGTCGGCGGCAGCGCTTGTGCTGACGGTCTATTTGGGCACGCTGCCGTTTGCGGACGGCTCGCTGCACGTTGTTGCGCTCGACGTGGGGCAGGGACAGAGCGTTGTGCTCCATTCGGACGGAAAAACGGCGCTGGTCGACTGCGGCAGCAGCAACACATTCGTTTCCGCCGGAGATGCGGCGGCGGACTATCTGCAAAGCGCGGGGGAGCAGGAGCTGGATTATCTGATTTTGTCGCATTATCACGCCGACCATATCAACGGCGTAGAGACGCTCCTTTCCCGCATGGCGGTCGATACCCTGGTGCTCCCGGACACGGAGGATGCGTCGGATCAGGAACACGAGATTTTACAGCTTGCCGCAAAGTACCGCATCCATGTTCTTTCCGTTTCCGAAACGCAGTGGCTTTCCTTCGGCGAAGCTGCGCTGACGGTCTACCCGCCGCTTGGCAAAGGCAGCACGAACGAGGAGGGGCTGACCGTTCTCTGTACCGCCGGAACGTTCGATGTGCTGCTCACCGGCGATATGGACAGCGACACCGAGGCGCTGCTCATCGACAGCTATGACCTGCCGGATATCGAGATGCTCATGGTCGGACATCACGGCTCCCGGTACGCAACGAGCACCGAGCTTCTCGAGGCAGTCACGCCGGAGATCGCCGTCATCAGCGTCGGCTCCAACAGCTACGGACACCCGACTGACGCGGCGCTGTACCGCCTCAGCGACGAGGACATTAGCGTTTACCGAACGGATCTACAGGGAAACATACACATTACCGTGAATTGAGGAACACCTATGGCAGAGAAAAAAAGACCGGACAGCGGTTACCAGAAGCTCAAGACCGATCTGAAAGAGGAAACGGTCGGGCAAATCTATATTTTCTACGGCGAGGAGAGCTATCTGCGCGAATACTACCTGGGCGAGCTGAAAAAGAAGCTCATTCCCGAGGGATTTGAGGAGTTCAACTTCCACACCCTCGCCGGCAGGGGACTGAGCATGCAGGATTTGACCGACGCGATCGAAGCGATGCCGATGATAGCGGAGCGCACGCTCGTTGTCGTGACGGACTGCGACCTCTACAAGCTCAACGACGAGCAGCGGACGGCGCTTTTGACCCTGCTGGAGGATTTTCCCGAATACTGCTGTCTGGTGTTTGTCTACGATCAGGTCGAGTATAAGCCGAACAGGACCTACAAAAAGCTATACGAGGCGCTGAGCAGGATCGCGACGGAGGTCAAATTCGCGGCGCAGGACAAGAGCGATCTGATTAACTGGATCATGCGCCGCTTCCGCGCGCTCGACCGCGAGATCGACGTGCAGGCGGCGGAGCATTTGATCTTCACCTGCGGCGGTCTGATGACCTGGCTTGTGCCGGAGATCGGGAAGATCGGCGCCTATGCCAGGGGCAGGCGAATAACGATCGACGATATCAACGCCGTGGCGGATCCGATCCTCGATGCGGTGGTGTTCGATATGACCAACGCCGTTACCAAAGGCAATTATGACCGCGCGAGCGAGCTGCTGGGTCAGCTTCTCAAAAAGCAGGAGGAGCCGTTTATGATCCTCTCCGTTATCGGCAGGGAGCTGCGGAAGATTTACACCGCGCGGCTTGCGCTCGAGAGCGGCAAGGACAAGCTTTGGCTGATGGAGCTTTGGGGGATGCGCTCCGACTATCCCGCGCGGCTGCTGCTGGACGCGGCGAAAAAGACCACGAAGGAATGGTGCGCGGAGAGCCTGAAGCTTTGCCAGAAGCTTGACAGGCGCATGAAAAGCGAAAAAGGCATCGACAATGAGGGCGAGCTCAAGCTGCTGCTGATGCAGCTTGCCCAAAGGAAGTGAGTAGCGTGGAAAAGCCAAGGATCGAAGAGGTCATCGTCGTTGAGGGCCGCTATGACAAAAATACCCTTTCTCAGGTCGTTGACGCGGCGATCATTGAGCTTGGCGGCTTTGCCGTGTTCAACGATAAGCAGAAGCTGTCGCTGTTGCGCAGGCTCGCAAAGGAGAGGGGGATCATTCTTTTCACGGATCCCGACGGAGCGGGCTTTCTGATCCGCAACCGGATCAAAGGCGAGATCGCGCAGGGCAGGGTTCTGCAGGCCTATGTGCCGGATATTTACGGCAGGGAGAAGCGCAAGAGGAGCGGCGGCAAAGAGGGAAAACTCGGCGTCGAGGGGATGCGTCCGGAGGTGCTTCTGGATGCGCTGCGCCGCGCCGGGGCGAGTTTTCCGGGCGAGAAAAGCGAAAGCAGGGGAGAGCCTATCACGAAGGCTGACCTGATGGAAAAGGGGCTCGTCGGCGACGGCAGCGCGGAAAAGCGCAGGGCGCTGATCAAAGCGCTGGAGCTTCCCGAACATCTGAGCGCGAACGCGCTTTTGGAGGTGCTCAATCTCCTCTTCACGAGAAAGGATTTCCTCGAGCGGGAGCTGTGAGAGAAAATCCTTGCAAAACCGGGAACAACACGATATAATTTATCACGATTTTTTTGCTGCATTTCCATGCGGCGATCTACGAACGGAGGAACTACCATGGCAGAGGAAGTCAAACGCCCGATCACCGAGGGGACTGAGCCTGAGGTCAAAAACTTTATCCATACGTTTATCGAGGAGGATATCGCGCCGGGCGGTCAGTTTGAGGGCAAGCAGGTGCATACCCGTTTTCCGCCTGAGCCCAACGGCTATCTTCATATCGGTCACTGCAAGGCGCTGATCATCGACTTCGGTACGGCTGAAAAGTTCGGCGGTATCTGCAATCTGCGCATGGACGACACGAACCCCGCCAAGGAGGATACCGAATACGTCGATGCCATCCAGGAGGATATCCACTGGCTCGGCTTCGACTGGGGCGACCGCTTCTATTACGGCAGTGATTATTTTGAAAAAGACTACGAGTATGCAGTGGAGCTGATCAAAAAAGGTCTTGCTTATGTCTGTGACCTGACGCCCGAGCAGTTTAAGGAGTACCGCGGCGATATCGGCAAGCCCGCCGTTTCTCCGTATCGTGACAGGAGCATCGAGGAAAACCTCGACCTCTTTGAGCGCATGAAAAACGGCGAGTTCCCCGAGGGCAGCCGTACCCTGCGCGCCAAGATCGACCTTGCCTCCGGCAATTTCAATATGCGCGACCCGGTGTTCTACCGTATCCGCTATATCAACCATCACCGTCAGGGCACGAAGTGGTGTATTTTCCCGATGTACGATTTTGCCCACCCCATTCAGGACGCGCTGGAGGGCATCACGCACTCTTTGTGCTCTTTGGAGTATGAGGAGCACCGCCCGCTCTACGACTGGGTCGTGAACAATGTTTCCATTCCGTACCATAAGCCGCGCCAGATCGAGTTTGCGCGTCTTGGCATCAACTATACCGTCATGTCCAAGCGCAAGCTGCGCCAGCTTGTGGAGCAGCACTATGTCTCCGGCTGGGATGATCCGCGCATGCCGACGCTGTGCGGTCTCCGCCGCCGCGGCTTTACGCCGTTTTCCATCCGCAATTTCTGCGAGCGCATCGGCGTTGCCAAGGCTCCGAGCACCATCGAGTACGGGTTCCTTGAGCATTGCCTGCGCGAGGATCTCAACGCCAATGCCGAGCGTACGATGGGTGTGCTGCACCCTGTCAAGCTCGTGATCACAAACTATCCCGAGGGCAAAAGCGAGATCTTCGATGTCGAGAACAACCCGACCGACCCGAACTCCGGCACGCATGAGATCAGCTTCTCCCGCGAGTGCTGGATCGAGGCGGACGACTTCATGGAAGTCCCTGCGCCGAAGTACAAGCGCCTGTTCCCGGACGGTCCCGAGTGCCGTTTGAAGGGCGCCTACCTCATTCGCTGCACCGGCTGCCGGAAGGATGAAAACGGCAATGTCACCGAGGTCTATGCCACCTACGACCCGGATAGCCGCGGCGGCGATCCTGCCGACGGACGCAAGGTCAAGGGCGCCACGCTTCACTGGGTCGATGCCGCCACCGCGCTTGATGCGGAGGTACGCCTTTATGACTACCTCTTTGCCGACGCCGCGCCCGACGGTCCCGACAAGAACTTCCTTGACTGCCTGAACCCGAATTCTCTTGAAGTTCTCACCGGCTGCAAGGTCGAAGCGCGCATGAAGGACATTGCGCAGGCTTATGCCGCATCTGAAAAGAAGGGCAAGACCGCGCCAAGCTTCCAGTTCATGCGTCTTGGCTATTTCTGCCTCGACAACAAGGACTGCACGGCGGAAAAGCTCGTCTTCAACCGCAGCGTTTCCCTCAAGGACAGCTTCAATAAGTAAGAAAATGCGCAAAAGCACGGCGAAAGCCGTGCTTTTGCTGTTGCAGTCCGGTATTTTGCCGCGGTAAAACAGGCAAAAATATGAGCGATATGTAAGATGGAAAAAAGGACGCAGCCGCGGCTGCGTCCTTTTTAAATTTCCTTTCGGATGAATTTGATGGCGTTTTTTTCCAGCCTTGACACCTGCGCCTGCGAGATGCCGATCTCGGAGGAGACCTCCATCTGCGTCTTTCCGTCGCAAAAGCGCAAGGCAAGGATGCGCCGCTCGCGCTCCGAGAGATGGGACATCGCCTCTTTGAGCGCAATGTGCTCCAGCCAGTCTTCATCCGTGTTTTTTGTGTCCCGGACCTGATCCATCACGCACATGGTGTCGCCGGCCTCGGAGTAGACGGGCTCAAACAGGGACACGGGGTCAACGATGGCGTCGAGCGCAAAAACGACCTCCTCGCGCGGAAGCTCCAGTTCACGCGCAATTTCTTCGATGCATGGCTCCCGCTGGTTTTCACGCTGCAGTTTCTCCCGTACCTGAAGCACGCGGTACGCTGTGTCGCGCATACTGCGGGAAACCCGGATGGAGCTGTTGTCGCGAAGATACCGGCGGATCTCGCCCAGGATCATCGGCACGCCATAGGTGCTGAAGCGCAGATTCAGGTTTACGTCAAAATTATCGATCGCCTTCAAAAGACCCACACAGCCGACCTGAAAGAGGTCGTCCGCATTTTCGCCGCGATTGGAAAAGCGCTGGATCACGGAAAGGACCAGTCTCAGATTCCCTTCGACCAGCCGTTCACGCGCGCTCTGATCGCCCTCTTTCACGCGGCGCAGCAGCTCGTCCGTTTCCTGAGCGCTCAAAGAGGGCAGCTTTGCCGTGTTGACCCCGCAGATCTCTACCTTTCCAAGCATTTCCACGCCTCCCGAAAACCTGATGCTTTCAGTATTTCCGCGACAGTGGGAATCATACGAAATCTATTTTTTACTTTTCGTGCTTCTTCGATGGACTTCTTGCGCGGCTTTTGCATGGGACGACCTGCGAAAAACATAGAATGAAAGGAAAAAGAGGAGGGAGAGCTTATGAATTGCCGTTTTGTCGAGCTGCGCTGCAAAGAGGTGATCAATATCAATGACGGCTGCCGTCTCGGCTATGTCGGAGATGTCGAATGTAAGCTGCCCGAAGGGGAGCTTACTGCCATCATCGTGCCGGGACCGTGCCGCTTTTTCGGATTGTTCGGCAGGGGAGAGGAATTTTACATACCGTGGAACTGCATTAAGCAGATCGGGGACGACATCATTTTGATTGACAAGCCATTCACACGCTGTGAGCCGGAACGTTACGAACGCCGCAGGCGCCGCGGCCGCCGATAAGCGTGCAGAACGGTAAAAAACGCAGCTTTTTGAAAACTTCTTAAAAATTCATATCTTTTTTCGCAAAAAGTTGTTGCATTTGGGAAATATTAGCGGTATAATGCTCGGGTATTCCGCATGAAGTCGGATTCCCTGCCTGTGCCCGAAAGGTTAGCAGGGGAGAAGAAGGCTTCAGAGGTAAAAACTAAATTTTGAAGGAGAAACCCAAAACATGGCAAACGTCGTATCCATGAAAGCCCTGCTCGAAGCGGGCGTCCACTTCGGTCATCAGACCCGCCGCTGGAATCCCAAAATGGCTCCCTACATCTACACGGAGCGCAACGGCATCTACATCATCGATCTGCAGAAGACCGTCAAGAAGCTGGAGGAAGCCTATAACTTCGTCCGCAGCGTCTCCGAAAGCGGTCAGAACCTTCTGTTCGTCGGCACCAAGAAGCAGGCGCAGGAAGCCATCAAGACGGAAGCCCAGCGCTGCGGCGGCTACTATGTCAACGCCCGTTGGCTTGGCGGCATGATGACCAACTTCAAGACCATGCGTACCCGCGTGGATCGTCTCAACCAGCTCAAGGCCATGCAGGAAGACGGCACGTTCGATATGCTTCCCAAGAAGGAAGTTATGAAGCACCTCGGCGAGATCGAGAAGCTTGAGAAGTACCTCGGCGGCGTCAAGGAGATGAAGAAGCTCCCCGGCGCGCTGTTCATCGTTGATACCCGCAAGGAGCGCAACGCCATCGCGGAAGCGCACAAGCTTGGTATTCCCGTTGTCGCCATCGCGGACACCAACTGCGATCCCGATGAGATCGATTATCCCATCCCCGGCAACGACGACGCGATCCGCGCCATCAAGCTCCTTGCTTCCGTTATGGCAAACGCCATGATCGAAGGCAAGCAGGGCGAAGTCACTGAGGATGCCGCGGCAGAAAAGGCCGAGGGCGAAGCCGAGGCGGAAGCCTGATTTCAAAAACTTTACGAGGCGAGGCGGCGCCCCGCCTCGTCCTTAATAAAAATTTGGAGGATAAATCAATGGCTAACATTACTGCTGCTATCGTTAATGAACTCCGCCAGACTACCGGCTGCGGTCTTATGGATTGCAAGAAGGCTCTTGTTGAGTGCGACGGCGATATGGAAAAGGCCGTCACTTTACTGCGTGAGAAGGGTCTTGCTTCCCAGGCAAAGAAAGCCAACCGCGTTGCCGCTGAAGGTATGGCTTATGCTGCCGTCATCGATGGTGTCGGCGTTCTCGTTGAAGTCAACTGCGAAACCGACTTCGTTGCCAACGGCGAGAAGTTTGTCACTTTCGTCAAGAGCCTTGCCGAGGTCGTTGCCAAGCAGAATCCTGCTGATGTTGACGCCCTCATGAAGGCGATCTGGGTCGACGGCAAGAGCACCGTGGAGGACGCCAAGAACGAGCTCTTCCTCGCGCTGCGCGAGAATATGAATATCCGTCGTTTCTTCCGCATCGAAGGCGGCGTTTCCGTTCCTTATGTCCACATGAAGGGCAAGATCGGCGTGCTCGTGAACCTCGAGGTCGAGGGCTGCGACGCGACCGAGATCGGCAGCAACGTCGCTATGCAGATCGCCGCGCTCAATCCCCGTTTCTGGGACAAGAGCCAGGTCAGCGATGACGTTCTCGCCGAAGAGAAGCAGATCATGATGGCTCAGATGGACAACGATCCCAAGATGGCGGGCAAGCCCGAGCAGGTCAAGGAAAAGATCGTTGTCGGCAAGCTCAACAAGTTCTATTCCGAGAACTGCCTGCTCCAGCAGGAGTTCGTCCGCGGCGACATCTTCCAGGGCAGCGTCGAAAGCTACATTGCCGACGCGGCCAAGAAGCTCGGCGGCAAGGTCACCTTCAAGACGGCCGTTCGCTTTGAAAAGGGCGAGGGCATTGAAAAGAAGCAGGAAAACTTCGCAGCTGAGATCGCTTCCATGGTCAAGAAGGCCTAATCGATTTTCATAAAAGCAGAAAAGACCGCAGAGTGTCTGCGGTCTTTTTGTTTGCGAATTTTTGCAAAAAATCCCGAATGCCGGCGTCCGGAAAGCGGCAATTAGCAGCAGCGTAAAATTTTGCAGGATAGCTGCAAGAAAAATTGCAAAAAAATCTTGTAAAATAGGGAAACAACTGGTATAATACACTTACTTTATTATGTGCTGATCTCATTTTGCATCATTTCTTGGGAGAAATTGCGTGAATAGCTTTTCAGAACTTTGGAACTCTCTGGATTTTTCGGCGCTTTTGTCCGCGCTGATCCGCGTGGTCGGCGTGTTTCTCTGCCTGAGCGTGCATGAGACCTGTCATGGCTTGGCGGCGTATGCTTTGGGCGATCCGACCGCGAAACGGGAGCATCGGCTCAGCCTCAATCCGCTGCACCACATCGACTGGCTGGGCTTTGCATCGATGCTGCTGCTCGGCTTTGGCTGGGCAAAGCCCGTGCCGGTGGATATGCGCTACTTCAAAAAGCCGAAGCAGGGAATGGCGCTTACCGCGCTGGCCGGTCCGGTCTCAAACCTTCTTCTGGCGATCATGCTGCTGCTTTTGGGCAAATGCGTTTATCTCTGCGCCCCGTATACCGTGGCTTGGGACTATGTTTATTACTTTTTCATGCGAACGGCAGCCTTGAGCGTGGGGTTGGGCATTTTCAATCTGATCCCCATCCCGCCGCTGGACGGGTCAAAGGTGCTTGCTGCGATCCTTCCGGACAGCGTCTACATGAAGCTGATGCGCTATGAGCGTTACGGTATGGCGGCGCTTTTGGTGCTGGTTTTTCTCGGCATCGGCGACAATATTCTCGGGCAGATGATTTCCGCCGTTTATATGTTTTTGCTGAATCTGATTTTCTGAGGGAAGAATGGACAATCCTATCTTTAAGCTTGAGAGCGTGGTGCATGAGCGCAGTGCGGAAGCCCTGCAGGACTTTGAAGGTCCGCTTGACCTCATTTTGTTTCTGCTCTCAAAGAACAAAATTGAAATACAGGACATTCCGATCGCTCTCATTTTAGAGCAATATCTTGCCTATCTCGAGGAGCGCCGCCAGCTCGATCTCGACATCGCCAGTGATTTTATCACGATGGCGGCACACCTGATGTATATCAAGACGCGCATGCTGCTCTCGATCGAGGATGAGGAAGCGCAGTCCGAGATGGATGAGCTGATCGCATCGCTCAAGGAGCGCCAGCAGAAGGATACCTACATGCGCATCAGGACGCTGACGGAGACGCTCGGACCGATGGGCGAGTTCGGACGCAGCATCATGACCAGGAATCCAGAGCCGATGCAGCATGGAAAGGTTTACGAGTATGACCATGAGAAGGCGGATCTCGTTCTCGCGATGCAGTCCGTGCTCGAACGCGGCGAAAGGATGGCTCCGCCGCCCTCTGCCGCGTTCAGCGAGATCGTCAAGCGCGAGCCTTATCCCGTTGCCGACAAGGCGGGTGAGATCGTCAAGCGTCTTAAACATTTCGGCATGACGCGCTTTTTGCTCCTTTTCAAGGGCGCGCGCAGCCGCAGCGAGATCGTGGCGACCTTTATTGCCGTGCTTGAACTGTGCCGTGCGCGCGTGATCCGGCTGGTCGGCTCTGACACCGACTGTACGGTGGACTGTGAAAAAGATGCGCCGGAAACGATCGCGATGTAAGGCAGGAAAACGCTGCCGCATCGGAAAACGCGGAAAGGAATCATCACTTCATGTCTTTGGAATCTCTGGATATAAAAGAAATCGAGGCCGCTATCGAGGGCATCCTGTTTGCCTCCGGTGAGCCGGTCAGTATTGAGCGCATCTGCATGGCGACCGAGCTGGACCGCCCGACGGCGGAGCAGGTCCTCCGGCGCCTCGGCGACTATTATGCCTATGAGCGCCGCGGCATTCGTCTTGTGCAGATGGACGAAAGCTATCAGCTCTGCTCCTCGCCGGACTATGCCGACACGATTCGCCGTGCGTTTGAAATCCGCAAGACCGCAAAGCTTTCCCAGCCTGCGCTGGAGGTGCTGACGATCATTGCCTATTACCAGCCGACGACGCGCGCCTATGTCGATCAGGTGCGCGGTGTGGACAGCTCCTACACGATGAGCCTGCTGCTGGAGCGCGGCATGATCGAGGAGTGCGGCAGACTGCAGGTGCCCGGTCGCCCGCATCTCTACCGGACGACCAAAAAGTTTCTGCGTGACTTCCACTTGAGTTCTCTGGAGGAGCTTCCCGAGCTGCCCGGTCTTGAAACGGAAGGGCAGCTCCGCCTGACGGAGGACGGCACGATCCTTGACCCGCATGAGGTCACTGCGGAGGAAGAAACCGCGGACAAGTCCGAAAACTGAAATCACGACGGAAGAAGACGGGGAGGTGATGTCTGCTTGACTGCGCTGAAAATCATAGGAATCCTTCTGCTGATCTTTCTATTGCTGGGTCTTTTGCGCGTCGGCGCGACGATCACCTTTGCCGAAGAAACGGTCGTGAAGCTGCGCATCGGACCGCTCCGGCTGACACTCCTGCCGAAAGCTGCGAAAAAGCCGAAAAAGGAAAAGCAGCCGAAGCAGGAGCCTGCCCCCGAGGAGAAAAAGGAAAAAAGGGCGCGTAAACTGCCCAGGTTAACGCTTCAGGATATTCTGGATCTCGTTTCCGCGGTGTTTTCCGCGCTGCATGCCGCGCTGCGCCGTGTGTGCAAACGGCTTCGCATCGATCCGATGGACGTGACGGTCGTTTTCGGCGGCACGGACCCCGCTGATGTCGCGGAAGCCTACGGTATTGCAAACGCCGTTGTTTTCTCGGTCATGCCAAAAGCGGAGGAGATCTTTTACCTGCCGGATCCTGCCATTCACCTGAGAATGGATTACGGGGCGGAAGCGACGCGGTGCGAGGGCAAGGTCGGCATCTCCGTTCGCATCTGTGACGTGTTCGTCATTCTCTTTGCTTTGGCAGCGCCGCTGATCAAATGGTTCCTTCGCCTGAAAAAAGCACATGCAAACGACCCGAAACCGGCGGAAGAAGCCGGAGAAGCGGCAAAAACAACAACGGAACAAACAACAGAAAAACTGTCTGCATAGAAAGGAAATGAACGATGGAAAACAGCATGGAAAAGAAGGCTCCGCTGAGTGAACTGATGGACACCACGATGTCCAAGATCCGCGAGATGGTGGATTCCAATTCCATCATCGGCGAACCGATCACGACGCCTGACGGCGTGACAGTGATCCCCATTTCCCGCGTCAGCTTCGGCTTCGGTAGCGGCGGCAGCGACTATGGCAAGACCACGGAGAAGTTTGGCGGCGGCGGTGGCGCCGGTGTGAAAATTGATCCGGTCGCATTTCTGATCGTAAAGGACGGCATTACCCGTATGATGCCGGTTGCTGTTCCCGCCGTTGCGACGGTTGACCGTATTTTGGAGCTGGTCCCGGAGCTGATGGATCGCGTGGAGAATATGATTGCCAAAAAGAAAGAAGAGAAGGAAATCTTCTGATTTTGGGCATACTAAGATTATTCTTATATGAGGAAGTGATCTTGGTATGCTGCGCACTGCGCGCCAACTGATTGCATTTTTTCTTGCAGCAAATATGCTGGCAAGTATTATAACTTGTCAGGCGAAGGCTCCGGAAACCTTTGCCGAAGCCTTCATTCTGATGGACGCGGACAGTGGGCGGGTGCTGCTTGCGCAAAATGAAACGCAGGAAAAGAGCATTGCCAGCACGACAAAGATCATGACGGCGATCGTCGCACTGGAGCACTGCCGCTTATCTGATGTCGTGACGGTGAAAAAGGCTCATCTGAAGGAAGGATCGTCAATGTACCTCGCCGAGGGCGAGGCGCTGACGGTGGAGGAGCTTTTGTACGGGCTTCTTTTGCCCTCCGGCAACGATGCGGCAGAATGTCTTGCCGATTACTGCGGCAGCGGCAAGGAAAACTTTGTCGCCTGGATGAACGAGAAGGCTTCTGCGCTTGGCATGACGCATACGTCCTTTGCCAATCCCAGCGGCTTGGATGAAGCCGGACATTACTCCTGCGCGCTCGATATGGCGCGTCTTGCGGCATACGCGATGAAAAACCCGACTTTTGCGCGCATTGCCGGAACGAAAACCGTTACGGCGGGAACGCGCACGATGGGCAATCATAATAAGCTGCTGGGCAGCTTTGCCGGCTGCATCGGTTTGAAAACCGGCTATACGAGCAGCGCCGGGCGCACGCTTGTGACCTGCGCTGAGCGGGACGGACTGAGGCTCATTGCCGTCACGCTGCATGACAGCAATGACTGGAACGACCATGCGGCGCTGTACGAATACGGCTTTTCGACCTATCATCATCAAAGTCTTGCGCAGCGGGGAGAGAATTACGCGGCGGTCGCAGTGCGCGGCGGCGCAGGAACAAGCGTGAAAGCGCTCTGCGCGCAGTCCTTTGCCTACCCGCTTTCGGAGGATGAAAGCGTCGCTTCGCGTGTTGAACTTCCCGGGAGCGTGCAGGCGCCCGTTGAAGCAGGGCAGAAGCTCGGAGAGCTGGTGCTGCGGCTCGGCAGCGAGGAGATCGGCAGGATCGACCTGGTCAGCGACAGCACCATTGCTGCGGTAAGTGCAAAAAAGGTCAGCTTTGCGGAAAAATTGTGGAATCTTTTGACAAAATGAGGTGTTCGCTGTGGCGGAACGATTGCAAAAACTGATTGCCGCAGCGGGTCTGTGTTCGCGGCGCTCAGCCGAGGAGTGGATCGCGCAGGGGCGTGTGAGCGTCAACGGACGGCAGGCGCATTTGGGCGACTGCGCGGATCTGAGCCTGGATTCGGTCCTTGTCGACGGCGTGCCGCTCGGCAGGAATGACCGAAAGCGGTATCTGATGCTCAACAAGCCCCGGGGGTATGTCTGCACGCTTTCCGACGAGAAGGGAAGACCCACCGTTGCGGAGCTTGTGAAGGACTGCGGTGTGCGCGTTTTCCCCGTGGGGCGGCTGGATCTCGATTCGGAAGGTCTCCTGCTTTTGACGAACGACGGGGAGTGGATGCAGCGTATCCTGCATCCAAAGTACGAGGTAAACAAGACCTATCATGTCACCGTCGCCGGCGAGGTCGGGGATGCGGCGAAAAAGCTTTCCCGCCTCACGCAGATCGACGGGGAAGCGATCCGCCCGGCGCAGGTGGAGATCCTGTACCGGGGCAGAGAAACAGCGGAGCTCGCTTTTACCATTCATGAAGGCAAAAACAGGCAGATCCGGCGCATGTGTGCCGCCGTCGGGCTGTCTGTGAAAAGACTGCGGCGCGTGGCGGAACACGATCTTTTACTGGGCGAGCTGCCCATCGGCGCATGGCGCGACTTAACGGAGCGGGAGCTCTCTTTATTTCAATAATGGATGCAGAGGTTAAAACGATGGCTAAGAATATTTTACATACCATTGAAAAAAACATGAGCGGCTTTTCCAAGGGGCAAAAGCTGATCGCTCATTTTATTCTGGAAAATTACGATAAGGCCGCCTTTATGACGGCAAGCAAGCTTGGCAAGACCGTGCAGGTAAGCGAGTCCACGGTCGTGCGCTTTGCAACGCAGCTCGGCTATGACGGTTATCCCAGCATGCAGCGCGCACTGCAGGAGATGATCCGCGGCAAGCTGACGTCTCTTCAGCGTATTGAGGCGTCCGACGGCGCATTGGCCGGCTCCGATCTGCTGACGAACGTGCTTCAGCGTGACATGGAAAAGATCCGGATCGCGATCGATCAGACGGATACGCACGATTTTGAGCGCGTTGTGGACACAGTGGCTACCGCGCGCAAGATTTATATTGTGGGTTTCCGCTCCTCCTCCTTCCTCGCGGGCTATCTGAATTTCTATTTCCGCATGATTTTTGACAATGTCGTCCTTGTGACGGGCGGCGAAGCCGGGCTGTTTGACCAGCTGTTCCGCGTTGCGCCGGAAGATGTTCTCATTACGATCTCTTTCCCGCGCTATTCCGAGCTTGCCATTAAGGCGGTTCAGTTTGCCAAGGACCGCGGCGCGACCATCGTGGGTCTGACCGACAGCGAGATGTCGCCGATCTATCAGCTTTCGACCTGCTCGCTGCTCATCCGCAACGAGATGATCTCCTTTGTGGATTCTCTGGCAGCTCCGATGAGCATGCTCAACGCGCTGATCCTCGCTGCCGCACGCAAGAAGGGCGCGGATATTTCCGCAACCTTCACCGAGCTTGAACATGTTTGGGACCGCTTCGGCATCTTCGGCAAGGTGGCGGATGAATAAAACGGTTCTGGTGATTGGCGGCGGCGCCGCCGGCATGATGGCGGCGATTTGCGCGGCGCGCAAAGGAGCCGCCGTTACCCTGCTTGAGTCGAACGAACGGCTCGGTAAAAAGGTGAATATCACCGGCAAGGGTCGCTGCAACGTCACGAACGCTTCCGCCTGCGACGAGCTTCTCGCGCACGTTCCGCGAAACGCCCGGTTTTTATACAGCGCCTTTTCCCGCTGGGACGGGCACGACACCATGACGTTTTTTGAGGAGCTGGGCGTTGCGCTGAAGGTCGAGCGCGGCAAGCGCGTCTTTCCGGTCTCGGACCGCTCGTTCGACATTACCGGCGCGCTGGAGCGTGAACTCCGGCGGCTTCATGTGCAATGGGTACGCGACCGCGCGGTGGAGCTGATAAAAGACGCAGACCGCGTTCGCGGCGCCGTGGGGGAAAGGGGCAGCTATCGCGCGGAAGCCGTGATCATCGCGACCGGCGGCGTGTCCTATCCCGCTACCGGCTCCACCGGCGACGGATACCGTCTTGCAGAAAGCGTCGGGCACAGCATCACTGCGCCGTGCGCATCATTGGTACCCGTCGAGATCGAAGACGACTGCTGTGCCGAGATGCAAGGTCTGAGCCTGAAAAATGTCACGCTGACCGTGAAAAATCAGAAGAACAAGGTCATTTTCTCCGAGCTCGGTGAGATGCTCTTCACGCATTTCGGCGTCTCCGGCCCGCTGGTGCTGTCGGCAAGCGCGCACATGCGCGACTGGGAGAGGAATACCTACCGCATGCTGATCGATCTCAAGCCTGCGCTTGACGAACAAAAGCTTGAAGCACGCCTGCTTCGTGATTTTGAGGAGCGCGCGAATCAGAATGCCGCCACAATGCTCGGCGGGCTTGTAAACCGCAGCATGATTCCGGTCATGCTCAGGAAAACGGGGATCAGCGGAGAAACCAGGGTCCACTCCATTACAAAGGAACAGCGCCGCAGGCTCCTTCAAACGCTCAAAGCGTTCGAGCTCCCGGTGAAGGGACTTCGTCCCGTCGAGGAGGCGATCATCACCTGCGGCGGTGTGAAGGTGGGGGAGATCGACCCGCATACAATGGGTTCCAAAAAAATCAGCGGACTTTACTTTGCCGGTGAGGTTCTTGATGTGGACGCCTATACAGGCGGATTCAATCTTCAGATCGCATGGTCGACCGGAAGGGCAGCCGGTGAAGCGGCGGCAGAGGAATGCCGGTAACAATCAAGCAAAACTACTTTACAGAAAAACACGGAGAAACATCATGGCGAAAGAGCATTATTCCATTGCAGTTGACGGTCCTTCCGGCGCGGGAAAAAGCACGCTTGCCAAGGCGCTTGCAAGGGAATTGAATATTATCTATGTCGATACCGGCGCGATCTACCGTACGATCGGACTGGAGGTTTTCAGACGCGGGCTTGACCCCAAAAACGAAGCCGAGGTTTCGGCGATCCTGCCGGAGCTGAGCATTCGGATGGAGTATGAGGACGACGGTCTGCAGCATATGTTCTTAAACGGAGAGGATGTGACGGCGGATATCCGTCTGCCGAATATTTCGCTTTACGCATCCGATGTGTCCGCTTTGCCCACCGTGCGGGCGTTCCTGCTGGAAATGCAGCGCGAGCTTGCGCACAGGAACTGCGTGATCATGGACGGACGCGACATCGGCACAGTCGTTTTGCCGGACGCCGAGGTCAAGATCTACCTTACGGCGTCTGCCGAAGAACGCGCAAAGCGCCGTTTTCTGGAGCTTGCAGCGCGCGGCGCGGGAAAAACCTACCAAGAGGTTCTCGAGGAGCAGAGGCTGCGTGACGATAACGATATGCACCGCGCCATCGCCCCGCTCAAGCCGGCAGAGGACAGCGTGATCGTAGACACGACAGAGCTCGATTTTGAGCAAAGCAAGCAAGCCGTTCTATCAATTATCCGGGAGCGTGTCGGGGTATGAAGCCTTTGATGAGAGCCATTATTCCGATCCTGTACTATACCGTCGGCGTCATTTTAAAACTCCTTTATCGTGTGGAGGTTTCGGGTCTTGAAAACCTGCCCGGCGGGAAGGTTCTGCTCTGCCCAAATCACTCCAGTGATATCGACCCTGTGCTCATCGGCTGCTGTCTTCCGCTTCCGCTCGTGAAAAGGATACATTTTATGGCAAAGGCGGAGCTGTTTCAAAAGCCGTTGAGCGGATGGTTTCTGCGTCAGCTTGGCGCATTTCCCGTGCGCCGTGACACAGCGGACATCCAGGCGGTCAAAACGGCGATTCAAGTGCTGCGTGCGGAGGACAATCTTCTGATCTTCCCCGAGGGAACGACGATCCACGACGGCATCGGCTATTACGACGGTCTGCCGGCACACGCGCATTCCGGGGCGGTCATGATCGGTGTGCGCACGGGTGCAGCGCTGATCCCGGTGTTCACCGGACAGGAGAAAAAGCTTTTCAAAAAGACGCGCATCATTTTCGGTCCGCCATATCAGCCCGCTTTCTCCGGTCGCCGCGGCACCTCGGAAGAGATGCAGCAGTGCGCTGACGATATGCTGCGGGTGACCTATGCCCTCGGCGGGCAGGAAGTGGGAGGAAAGCCTTTATGCAGGTGATTCTCGCAAAAACAGCGGGGTTTTGCTACGGAGTGGCGCGCGCTGTCAGAATTGCGCAGGATACCGCTGAAAAAGGCGGCGGCGCGATGCTCGGCAGTATTGTCCATAACGCCCACGTCATCGAGGAGCTGGAGCGCTCCGGCATGCGTCAGATCAGATCTGCGCAGGAAGCCGGGAGAAGGGAGCGTGTTCTCATTCGCGCGCACGGAGAAAGCAAAGAAACCCTGGACGCGCTTGCAATGCGAGGCGCTGATATCGTCCATGCGACGTGTCCCAATGTGTGCCGCATTCAAAGCCTTGTCACTCAGGCAGAGCAGGAGGGACGAAAGGTCGTCATCATCGGAGAAGCCCATCACCCCGAAGTGATCGGGATCGCCGGCTGGTGTACGGAGCCGCTGATTTTTGAAGATGCGGAAAAAGTCCGCGGGTACTTTGAGACCCACCCTGATTTTGCCGGTTTGCCCATGATTTTAGTGGCACAAACCACCTGTATTCGTACAGTTTGGGAAAGCTGCGTAAATTTTCTAAAAAAAGAGTGTACAAATTTAAAAATTCATGATACAATATGCAGCGCTACGCAGAAGCGGCAGTCGGAAGCGGCAGATATTGCCGCCAGGGTTGACGCCATGGTGATAGTCGGCGACCGAAAGAGCGCGAATACACGGCATTTAACTGAAATCTGTCGAGAGAGATGCAGTAAAGTCCTTCAGATCGAAACTGCGGACGAGCTCTCACCGGAATTCTTTTCCGGATGCCGTACAGCGGGTTTGACGGCCGGCGCTTCCACTCCTGCGAGTATCATTATGGAGGTATTAACAACAATGACGGAAGAAATCAAGACCATTGAAGGAAACGAGTCCTTCGAAGAAATGCTCGAAAAATCTTTTAAGACTTTAAATACAGGAGATAAGGTGACCTGCGTCGTTACCGCGATCGGCGCAACGGAAGTTCAGGTTGACGTGGGCTGCAAGCAGGCCGGTTATATCCCTGTTTCTGAGCTGAGCAACGACCCCGACGTCAAGCCCGAGGATGTCGTCAAGGTCGGCGATGAGATCGAAGCTTATGTCGTCCGCGTCAACGATGTGGAAGGCTATGCCACTCTTTCCAAGAAGCGCCTTGACGCTGTCAAGCTTTGGGAAGACATTGAAAGCGCCGTTGAGAACAGAACGGTTCTCGAAGGCGTCGTCACCGAGGAGAACAAGGGCGGCATCGTCGTCTCCGTTAAGGGCGTTCGCGTGTTCGTTCCCGCTTCTCAGAGCGGTCTGCCCAAGGATTCCGATCTGAGCCAGCTGCTCAAGCAGAAGGTGCAGCTCCGCATCACCGAGGTCAACCGTGCCCGCCGCCGCGTTGTCGGTTCCATCAAGTCCGTCACCAACGAAGCCCGTCAGGCTGCTCAGGCTGCCGTTTGGGCAGGAATCGAAGTGGGCAAGCACTATGACGGCGTTGTCAAGTCCATGACCTCCTACGGTGTGTTCGTCGACATCGGCGGCGTTGACGGTATGGTTCATATTTCCGAGCTGAGCTGGAGCCGCATTAAGCATCCCTCTGAGATCGTTGCCATTGGCGATCATCTCGATGTCTATGTCATCTCCTTCGACGCTGAAAAGCGCAAGATCAGTCTCGGCGTCAAGGACAAGACCCAGAATCCCTGGGATGTTTTCATGGCTACCTATCACGTTGGCGATGTTGCCAACGTCCGCATCGTTAAGCTCATGACCTTCGGTGCCTTCGCTGAAGTGGTTCCCGGTGTTGACGGTCTGATCCATATCTCCCAGATCGCCGACCGCCGCATCGACAAGCCTTCTGACGTCCTCTCTGAGGGACAGATGGTCGACGCCAAGATCACCGCGATCGACGAAGAAAAGAAAAAGATCTCTCTGAGCATCCGCGCTCTGCTTGCTCCCGCCGCAGAAGAAGCCGCGGAAGAAGCCGCGGAAGAAACCGCGGAAGAAGCTCCGGAAGCTGCGGAAGAAGCCGCTCCCACCGAGGAATAAGCTGTTTTTGAAAAGGACAGGCCTTGTGCCTGTCCTTTTTCCTGTCTTTTGGGAAAATCCTCTTTGCAAGTCGGGCTTTCTGTGATATACTGACAGAACTGTATGCCGCACTTTGTCGCGGCATAGTCGAAATGCGAATTTCATTTCATTTTACATAGGGGGAACAGTATCCATGGATTTTACAGCTCTTTATCAGAAAAAACTGACTTCCGCATCCGAAGCCGTCAAGGCCGTCAAATCCGGTGACTGGGTCGATTACGGCTGGTGCACGAACCATCCGTACACGCTCGATAAGGCGCTTGCCGGGCGTAAAAACGAGCTGAAAGACGTCAAGGTTCGCGGCGGCGTGACCATGTGGATGCCGGCGATCTGTGCTGATGAGGACGCCGGTGAGCACTTTACCTGGCACTCCTGGCACTGCAGCGGCATTGATCGCAAGATCATCGCCAAAGGCATGGGTTATTTTTCTCCCATGCGTTACTCCGAGCTTCCGCGCTTTTATCGCGACGGCAATGTCAGCGTTGATGTCGCCATGATCCAGGTCACTCCCATGGACAAGCACGGCAATTTCAGCTACGCGCTTGCAGCTTCCCACCTTGCCGATATGCTGGAGCGCGCGAAGACGATCATCGTTGAAGTCAACGAGAATATGCCCTGGATCGGCGGTCTTACCGGCTGTGAGATCAATATCGAAGACGTTGATATGGTCGTTGAGGGGGAGAATCCTCCCGTTGCGCAGCTTGGCGGCGGCGGTGAGCCGACCGAGGTCGACCGTGCCGTTGCCAATCTTGTGGTTCCTCAGATCCCCAACGGCGCATGCCTCCAGCTCGGTATCGGCGGTATGCCCAACACCATCGGCTCCATGATCGCGCAGTCTGACCTGAAGGATCTTTCCGTTCACACCGAAATGTATGTTGACGGTTTCGTTGACATGGCCATGGCGGGCAAGATTACCGGCAGGTACAAGAACATTGACAAGGGCCGCCAGGTCTTCGCCTTTGCCGCCGGCTCCAAAAAGCTCTATGATTACATGGACCGCAACCCTGCCGTCATGGGCGCTCCGGTCGATTATACCAATGATGTTCATATCATTTCCCAGATCGACAACTTCATTTCCATCAACAACGCCATCGACTGCGACCTCTTCGGTCAGGTCAATGCCGAGTCCGCCGGTACCAAACACATCTCTGGCACGGGCGGTCAGCTCGATTTCCTGCTGGGCGCGTATCTTTCCAAGGGCGGCAAGAGCTTCATCTGCATGTCTTCCACCGTCACCGGCAAAGACGGCAGCGTAAAGAGCCGTATCGTTCCCACGCTTACCCCCGGCTCCATCTGCACCGACCCGCGCTCCTGCACGCACTATATTGTTACCGAGTATGGAATGGTCAATCTGAAGGGACTTTCGACCTGGGAGCGTGCCGAGGCGCTGATCTCCATTGCGCATCCCGATTTCCGCGAACAGCTGATTGCCGATGCGGAAAAAATGCATATTTGGCGCCGCAGCAACAAGTAAACTGTTTGTCAGAAAAAAGGACATTTCCGAGAGGAAATGTCCTTTTTTTGTTATAATCAGCGGAAATCAGCAATTTTTTCATGCTTTTTGAGAAATTGATTTTCAGAAAAAACACTTGAAAAAACAGGGAAAATACGCTATACTTGAATTGGCTATTATTGCCTTTGTGTGTATTTTAGATGATTGCATTGTGTCCATGCATTCTGTCAGAAGGGAGGTGGGCATAAATTGTTTCAAATCGGGGATAAAATCGTTCATCCGATGCACGGCGCCGGTATGATCGAAGATATTGTTGAAGAAAAAGTCAGCGGCAATCTGATCCAGTTCTATGTATTTAAAATGCCCACTTCCGGTTTGACGCTGAAGATCCCGACTGCGAATGCGCAGATGATCGGGGTCCGTCCGATTTCCGATGCTGAGGCGATCGAGGCTGTGATCAAAAAGATCCCTTGCCTCGGAATTGATATGACCGCCAACTGGAACCACCGCTACCGTGAAAATATGGAGCGGCTGAAAAGCGGTGATTTGCTTGAGGTTGCCGGTGTGATCAAGGCGTTGATGCATCGGGACAGCGAGCGCGGTCTTTCCAACGGGGAACGCAAAATGCTTCATAATGCAAAGCAGATCCTGATCTCTGAGATCGTTTTAGCTGAGGATGTTGCGTATTCCGACGCGGAAGCACGCATCAATACCGCCATGCTGACAAAGGAGACCTCGTCATGAGCTTTCTGAACAAGTTTCTGAAAAAGTCGGAACGCAGTCGTCCGTACTGCGCCGCTTTGATCGCTGCCGCCGGTCATTCTTCCCGCATGGGCGGCGAGAATAAGCTGCTGCTGCCGCTTGACGAAAAGCCGGTCATCGTCCATACTCTGCTTGCGATCGACCGCGCGGAACGGATCGACGAGATCGTCATTGCAGCGCGTGAAAGCGACCTTCTGACGTATGCCGAGCTTTGCAAGGTGTACGGGATCACCAAGCCCGTGAAGGTCATCATCGGCGGAAGCACACGGGAGGAATCCGTGCTGCGCGCTGCGCTCGAGGCGAATCCGGACGCCGAGCTGCTTGCCGTGCAGGACGGCGCCCGTCCCCTTGTTACGCCGGAGCTGATCGACCGGACGGTACGCGCTGCGGAGGACTGCTTTGCCGCAGCGCCCGCCATTCCCGTCCGCGACACGATCAAGGTGGCAGAAGGCGGCGTCGTACGGGAAACGCCGGACCGCGCCACGCTTTTTGCCGTGCAGACCCCACAGGTGTTTGACGCGGGACTTTTGAAGGCTGCGCTGCAGTCCGCGCTATCTGCCGGAGTGCAGTTGACAGACGATTGTTCTGCTGTAGAGCGGATTGGCAAGGAAGTTCGCTTGACAGAAGGAAGCGAAGAAAATATCAAGATCACCACTCCGATAGACATCTTCATCGCCGAAACGATTTTGGAGCATCGGGGATCGTGAGCGCTTTTACTCAAAACATGTGCAACGCTGCGGCTCACATTGTGAGCAACGGCGTTATCGCCGATCCTTTTTCTCAGCCGGGAGGGAGACGCCATGACGAATTTAAGAATCGGACACGGGTATGATGTGCATCGGCTCTCAGACGGCCGGCGGCTGATCCTCGGCGGTGTAACGATTCCCTATAAAAAGGGCCTTTTGGGTCACTCCGATGCCGACGTGCTGGTGCATGCGGTGATGGACGCTCTGCTTAGCGCAGCGGCGCTGGGGGATATCGGGCAGCTGTTTCCGGACACTGCCGGGGAACTGAGCGGCATCTCCAGTATGACGCTTTTGTTCCGCGTCGGGAATCTGCTCAAAAGCGAGGGCTATGCTGTGGTGAACCTGGACGCAACTCTCCTGGCGCAGGCGCCGAAGATCGCGCCGTACCGTGAGCAGATGCGGAGCAATATCGCGCAGGCGCTTGGGATCAGCATCGCTCAGGTCAGCGTGAAAGCGACGACGGAGGAGGGACTTGGATTTACAGGCGAAAAGCTTGGCATGGCGGCGCATGCAGTCGCTCTGCTGGAGAAAATCAGATAAATCAAAAGACGAAGAGCGCCCGTTTCGGGCGCTCTTTTTCTGCGCTTTTCGACGGCGGAACCGATAACAAGACCGGCTCATATCATAATGCAGAGGAGGATTCTACCATGAGCTTCTATTTGTTTCTTGCCAGATCCATCACGCATGCGCAGGAGATGGCAAAAGTACTCGAGCAGTCCGGCATCTATACAAAGGTCCGCCGCGCAGGCAGCGATATGACAGAGCGCGGCTGCGGATATAGTCTGGAAATTTCGGAAACGCGGTTTTTGCAGGCGATCAATGCGCTCAAAGAGAGCGGAAAACGACCTGTTAAGGTATTCTTCGTTTCAGGCGGCAAGCGGCAAGAGGTCACCGTGTAGCTGACTGCACGGCACAGAATGGGGGATAATCATGATCTATTTCGACTCCGCCGCGACCACATTTCAAAAACCGCCTACAGTGCGAAAAGCGGTGCTTCATGCGATGCAGACAATGAGCTCCCCCGGCAGGGGGAGCTATCCGTATGCGGAAGCTGCGGAAAAAATACTGTTTCACTGCCGCTCACTGGCGTCTGAGTTGTTCGGACTTTCTTCGCCCGAGCAGGTCGCATTTACGATGAACGCAACGCATGCGCTGAATATTGCGATCAAAACGCTCGTGGAGCCCGGCAGCAGAGTGGCTGTTTCCGGCTATGAGCACAACGCGGTAACGCGACCCCTGCATGCGCTTGACGCGGAGGTTGTCGTAGCCGATGCTCCCCTGTTTGATCAGGAGGAAATCGTCAAGGGCTTTGCACGCGCCATTGAAAGCGGTGCGAAGACCGTTATCTGCACGCATGTATCCAATGTTTTCGGCTATATTCTGCCGATCGAAGCGATCGCCGCACTGTGCAGCGAGGCGAATGTGCCGCTGGTCGTTGACGCGTCCCAGTCCGCCGGCATCCTTCCTCTCGATATGCGGCAGCTCGGGGCGGCATTTATTGCCATGCCCGGTCACAAGGGGCTGTACGGTCCCCAGGGGACAGGGCTGCTGCTGTGCAGCCATGAGGTCGAACCGCTGATCGAAGGCGGAACGGGGAGCGAGTCTTTGATGCAGGCGATGCCCGACTTTCTGCCGGACCGGCTCGAAGCAGGCACGCACAATGTTTCCGGTATCGCAGGGCTGGACGCGGGACTGGAGTTTATTAAAAGCACCGGGATAGACCGGATCCGGCGCCACGAGCAGATCCTGCTGGAAAAAACAGTACGGCATCTGGAAAAAATACCCGATATTACGTTTTGGCGGGCAAAAGATCCCGCCCTTCAGACAGGCGTCCTTTCTTTCTGCGTGAAGGAAAAAAGCTCCTTTGACGTCGGTGAGGCGCTTGCACGGCACGGTATTGCGGTACGTGCGGGACTCCATTGCGCGCCGTTCGCACACCGCACGGTGGGAACGCTGCCGGACGGAACGGTGCGCCTGAGCTTTTCTGCGTACAGCCGCGCCGAAGAGGTCGACGCGTTTGCACGGACCCTCCGCCGGATCGTCCGCTGACGGCAAATTTTTCCGAGAATTCTCGGAAAATTCACATCTGTCCCATTGCTTTTTTTTGATAGTTAGATTAGAATTAGTATTAACTATTGCTTAAGGGGAATGGGCCATGGAATTTGTGATGACAATACTGGAGGGCACATTGCGATATGTACTGACGCTCAAGCTGTCGGACTATCTTGACATTGCGCTGATGGCATATGGCCTGTACTGGCTTTTGAAGCTCGTGGGAGATACGAAGGTAGAGCGTCTTGGCAAGGGTGTCATCATCTTTTTGTTCTCGCTTTGGTTTTCGCACATCTTCCATCTCAACGGGATCTATTTTATCCTCAGTCACGTCGTCTCACTCGGTGTATTGGCTCTGGTCGTTCTGTTTCAGCCGGAGATCCGACGCCTGCTTGAGCAGATCGGCTCGAGCAGACTGCGCTCGTTCAATCCCTTTGCCAAAGCTCAGCAGGTCACGGCGATCGAAAGCGCGATTGCACAGACCGTGCTCGCCTGTACGGAAATGGCCAAATCACGCACCGGCGTTCTGATCGTATTTGAGCGCGACATGCTGCTTGATCATATCGCCCGCACCGGCACGATCGTGGATGCACAGGTCTCGAGCGAGCTGCTGAAAAACATTTTCTTCGTGAAAGCCGCAATGCACGATGGCGCCGTCATCATACGCGAAGGGCGCCTACTCGCCGGAGGCTGCATGCTCCCGCTTTCCAAAAATGTCAATCTAAGCCGCGACCTCGGCATGCGACACCGTGCAGGCATCGGCATGAGCGAGAATTCCGACGCCGTCGTGGTGATCGTCTCTGAAGAGACGGGTGCGATCTCGGTAGCAATCGGCGGTCTTCTCAAACGGCATTTGATGCCGGAAACGCTTGAAAAGCTTCTGATGAAGGAACTGATCCCACAGCAGGAGGAAGAAGCGGAAAGCAAGTTCCGTCTGCATCTGCCGAGCTTCCATAAGGACAGAAAGGAGCGTGACGAAGATGGGACAAAATAAGGACCGCAGAATTTTTTATATCGTTGTCTCGATCCTGGTCTCCGCTTTTGTCTGGTTCTACGTTAACAATTCGGAAGTCGTCACGATCTCCGTCGATGATATCCCCGTGGAATTTCTCAACGAAGATACGACCCTTGCCGACCGAGGTCTGATGCTCCTCAATTCGGAAAACACTACGGTCGACCTGAAGCTTCAGGTCCCGCGCAATATCGTATTTCGGTTCGATACGAACAAGATCAGGATCGTGGCAGACCTTTCCTCCATTTCGACCCCGGGCAAGCAGTCGCTTGGCTATACGATCCTCTATCCAAGCAATATCGCCGCCCGTGATGTCACGGTCGATTCGCCGTCTGTGCGCACGGTCTCCGTGGAGATCGGCGAGCTGAGCCGCAAGGAAGTTGAAGTCCGCTGCAAGGTCGTCGGCAGCGTGGCGGAGAACTATATTGCCGGCACGCTCCATATACTGCCGGATATGCTGGAAGTTCGAGGACAGCAGGTCGACATCATGCAGGTCAATTACGCGCAGGTAACGCTCAACATTTCCCATGCGACTTCAACGATCGTGGAGCTGCTTGATTACGAGCTCTACGATTTCAACGATCAGGTGATCAACAACCCCAATATTCATCCTGTCAGCGATCAGATCCAGGTCACCATGCCGGTGATGACGGTCAAGGAGGTTCCGCTGGTCGTTCACTTTGTGGAATCTCCCGGCGTGCGCCTTGCAAGCTTTGATTACAAGATCGATCCGCCGACCGTCACTCTTTCCGGCGACGCGGCCGCGGTCAATGCGATCAATGAAATCGTACTTGATACGCTTGAGCTTTCGACGCTCTCTGAAAGCGAACGCTTCACCTATGATATCGTGCTTCCCGACGGCATAAACAATCTCAGCGGCATCACGAGCGCCTCTCTTGAGATATCCTCGCAAAGCTTCCAGACGCTCGAAATTGAGGCAACTCTTTTCAGCTACGAAAATTTCGACGCGAGCCGGTCCGTTTCCATTGTTACTTCCACCTTGCCCGTCACGCTGCGCGGCACCCCGGAGGAGATCGCGAAGGTTACCGCTCAGGATGTTCATGTGGTTGCCGACCTGACCGACATTGCCGATGCCAGCGGAAGCTATACGGTCCCCGCACGCATTCTGGTCGACAAATATGATATCGGCGCGGTCGGGACCTATGAGGTGACCGTTCACATCGGCGGCGAAAACGGATAACAGAAGGAGACACAATGACACAAATCGCTACTGTAGAAAGAGTGTTCCAAAACGGCACGGCGGAAATATCCGTTCCGCGCAAATCCGCCTGCGGACACGACTGTGAGGAGTGCGCAGGCTGCGGCGTGACAGGAACAGCGGTCCATGCCACGGCGCAGAATCCCATCCATGCCCAAGCCGGTCAGAAGGTCGTGGTGGAGAGCAGCTCCAAAAAGCTTCTCCACATCATGCTGATCGTCTATATCCTGCCGTTTGCGCTGTTTCTGTTGGGTTATTTCTGCACGGGTGGGATCCACAGCGAGGGTCTGCGTTATCTGATCGCCATTGCCGCATTCTGCATCGGCGTACTGCCCGCCGTTTACTATGACCGCTACGTGAATCGGACAGGCGGGATGCAGTTTACCATCGTGCGGCTGTTCTGAGGGGAAAAGCGGCATGTTTGGTTATATCCGTCCTTCTTTGGACAGGCTCAGCGAGGAGGAGATCGAACGATTCCGATCCGTCTACTGCGGTCTGTGCCACACGCTCGGAAGGCGATACGGGTTTTCCGCCCGCTTTCTCCTCAACTATGATTTCACCTTTTTGGCGATCCTTCTTTCGCAGCCGGACGCGCCGGACTGTGAGCGCTGCCGCTGCATGGTGCATCCCTGCAAGGCGCGCTGCGCGATGCGCTCCGGGCAGGCGCTCGACCTGGCGGCGGACCGCAGCATCATTCTTTTTTGGTGGCAGCTCCGGGATCATATTGCCGACCACGGCTTCTGGAAAGGTCTGAAGTACCGTCTGGCGGGACTGCTGTACCGGCGCGCCTACCAAAAGGCAAGAAAGCTGGCACCGGAGTTTGACGAGGCTGTGCAGCGCCATCTGCACGATCTGGGCGAACGGGAAAAAGCGTGCTGCGCCTCGCTCGACGAGGCGGCGGAGCCGTTTGCCGCGCTGATGGCGGACATTGCGCAGTGTGTGGAGTCTCCGGTTCGCCGTCGCATTCTCCATCAGATCTTCTACCATCTCGGCCGCTGGATCTACCTGATCGACGCGGCGGACGATTTCACCGAGGATGCGCGGGAGGGAAGGTACAATCCTTTGCGCTATCGTTACGGCTTATCGGCGGACAGGCTGGACGGGCAGATCAAGACTCTGCTTGCTCAAACGCTTGACCAGTCGATCAAGCAGATGGCAAGCGCTTATGCTCTTTGGGATTACGGCGTTTGGACGCCGATATTGGACAGCATTTTTTACGAAAGCTTTTACGGCATCGGAAAAGCCGTACTGGACGGAAGCTACCACAAGCCGGTTCGCACCGATCAGCTGCAAAAAAACAAGAGATTAGAGGATACCGTATGACAGACCCCTATAAAGTCCTGAATATTCCTTCGACCGCTTCTGATGACGAGGTCAAAAAAGCCTATCGTGAGCTTGCCCGCAAATATCATCCGGACAATTATCACGACAATCCGCTCGCGGATCTCGCGCAGGAGAAGATGAAGGAGATCAACGAAGCCTACGAGCTGATTCAAAAGCAGCGCAAATCGTCTTCCGGCTCCGCCGGCGGAGCCTACGGGAGCTATGGAAGCTACGGAAATTACGGAAGCTATGCCCATTCCTCCTCCGGTAATTCGACGCTGCAGCAGGTCCGCCTTGCCATCAACCGCGGCAATATTACGGCTGCCGAGCGGATGCTGAGCACGATAGCGGAGCATGATGCGGAGTGGAACTTCCTGATGGGTATCGTCGCTTCCCGCCGCGGGTGGATGGACGAGGCAAGACGCTATTTCGAAACTGCCGTTTCCATGGAGCCCAACAATCCGGAGTACCGCACAGCGCTTGATTCCATGAACCGCACGGGCTATCGTCCAAGCGGCTTCGGCAGCTTCGGCACGGCGAATTTTGATTCCACTACCTGCCTCCGCTTTTGCACGACGCTGGTATGCGTGAACGCACTTTGCGGCGGCGGATATTACTGCCTGCCCTGCTATATTTAAAAATGACGGAGGAGAAGTATCGTGGTCAAAAGTATGACCGGCTACGGAAGAGCCAAAGAAACCAAGTCAAATCGCGGCATAACGGTAGAGCTTCGCAGCGTCAACAATCGCTATCTTGACTGCACGGTCAAGCTGCCGCGCGCCTATATCTTTGCCGAGGACGCCGTCAAGGCGCGTGTACAGAAGGCGATTTCACGCGGCAAGGTCGACGTCTTTGTGACGATCGATTCCACCGGCGCCGATGAGGCGGTCGTCACCGTGAACGAAGGTCTCGCCAAGGCTTACCATCAGGCGCTGCGCCGGATCAGCGGTTTGTTCGGTCTGGAAGAAGAGATCAGCGCCGCGACGATCGCCAAATTTCCCGACGTCCTGACCGTCACAAAGGCGGAGGAGGATCTGGAGAGCATTGCCGCCGACATCTGCGCGGTACTTGAGGAAGCGCTTAAAAACTACAACATCATGCGCGCGGTCGAGGGCGAGAAGCTTGCGCTGGACATCGGCGCACGCCTTGACACCATTGAAATGCTCACCGGCAAGGTGGAACAGCGCTCCCCCGAAACGGTGAAGGAATACCGCGAAAAGCTCACCGCCCGCATGCAGGAGGTGCTGCAGTCGACGACGATCGATGAAGCGCGTATTCTGACCGAAGCGGCGATCTACGCCGACAAGGTCGCCGTTGACGAGGAGACGGTTCGGCTCCGCTCCCATGTTTCCCAGCTGCGGGACATGCTCGCATCCAACGAGCCGATGGGTCGCAAGATGGACTTCCTCATTCAGGAGGTCAACCGCGAAAGCAACACGATCGGCTCCAAGTGCAACGACATTGCCATTGCGCGTGACGTCGTGGCGCTCAAGGCGGAGGTCGAGAAGATCCGCGAGCAGGTTCAAAATATTGAATAAGAGGGGACAGGGATGAAGCTTATCAACATCGGTTTCGGCAATATGGTGTCCGCGGAGCGCATGCTTGCCGTCGTTTCCCCGGACAGCGCGCCGATCAAGCGGCTTATTCAGGAATCCCGCGAGCGCGGTATGCTCATCGATGCAACCTATGGCCGCAGGACCGCCTCGGTCTTCATTATGGACAGCGACCATGTCGTGCTTTCCGCAATTCCCGCGGAAAAGCTGGCAGCCCGCATGGGAATTGAAATTCTCGGCATGGAGGAAGATGCGTAATCCTGTGATAACGCGCGGAATTTTTGATTAAAATTATTCTGTGGCAGCTGCCGCTTTCACAGCGGCTGCCGCATGGAGGCTACTATGACAAAGGGAAAAACTTTTATTATCTCCGGTCCGTCCGGAGTGGGCAAGAGCACGGTGCTCAGAGAGCTTTTCAGGGATCGTGAAGACCTGTACTTTTCCATCTCCGCCACCACGCGCCAGCCGCGCGAGGGCGAGGTCGACGGCGTTCATTATCATTTCATCGATGTGGACCGTTTCCGGCAGATGATCCAGGAGGACGCGTTTCTGGAGTATGCGGAATATGTCGGAAACTTTTACGGTACGCCGAAACGCTTCGTGGATGAAGCGATGGAGCAGGGCAAAGACGTCATTCTCGATATCGAGCTGCAAGGCGCCATTCAGGTCACGAGCAAGCGTCCTGAGGTCGTCCGCATTTTCATTGCGCCGCCGTCCTGGGAAGCTTTGGAAAAGCGTCTGGTCGGTCGCGGAACGGACAGCGCCGACAAGATCCAAAAACGCCTGGTCCGCGCAAAGGTTGAGCTGCAAAACGCCAACACTTACGATTATTTCGTAATCAACGACACGGTCGAACAGGCTGTGCGTGAGATCAATGCCATCATGCTCGCGGAGCACTGCAAGCCCTCCGACCGCATGGACATTCTGAACTGATCAAAAATTTAGCCGGCAAGGCGGCAGAAGGAAGTAATTATTATGATGCTCTATCCCGCAATGTCTACACTCAACAAGTACGTTGAAAACCGCTATCTGCTCGTTAACGTGGTCGCGCGCCGCGCCCGCCAGATCGCCGAAAAGGCCGATGTGGAGGGGACTCCACTGAGCGAAAAGCCCGTTACCAGCGCCATCAATGAAGTTGCCGAGGGCAAACTCAGCACCGCCAATATCGACACGACCATCGTGAAATAAAAATACGCCGCTGCAAAACGAGAAGGGAGGAGGCTGTATGGCAGAATACAATCTCGCGCGCATCGCAGTCTCCGGCATACCGTATGCGGCAGATAAGCTCTATACCTATCTCATTCCCGAGGCGCTGCGTGAAATGCTTCGCCCCGGGATGCGTGTTACTGTCCCCTTTGGTCGCGGCAACCGCCGCAGCGAGGGCTTCGTGATGGACGCGCTTTCCGGCGAAGTGCTGCCAGGCTACAAGCCCATCGACAGCGCGCTTGATGAAGCGCCGCTGATGCAGGAAGAGTTTTTGAAGCTTATCAAGTGGATGAAAGCGCGCTACTTCTGCACCTATTATGATGCGATCAAAGCCGTCCTGCCGGGCGGCATTTGGCTGCGCTACCGCGAGGTCTACCGTCTATGTGACGGCACCGACGCGGCGCAGGCGCTTGAAGCGTTTGAGGAGGGAAGTCCCGAGAAGAAGATCCTCTGCGCGTTTCTTTCTTCGGACAAGGCGGAAGCCGGCACGCTGCGTCGGCTCTGCGGCGACGCGTCCGAAAAGGCGCTCAAGGCGCTTGTCGGGCAGGGGATTCTCAAAAAAGAAGTGACCGTTTCCCAACAGGTGAGCGACCGGTCCGTGCGTATGGTCAGCCTCGCGATCAGCGCGGAGGAGGCGCTTGCTGCGGCAGAAATGAAAAAGAACTCCGCGCCCGTGCGATATGCGGTGATCGAGCTGCTCTGCACGGAGGGAACACTGAGTTCATCCGAACTGTGCTATTACACCGGCGCAAGCATGAAGACACTGCGCGCGCTTGAAAAAGCAGGCTTCCTCGTCTTTTCCGAGCAGGAAGTCCTGCGCGTGGCGAACTACGAAACCGCGGCAGACGCCGCGCCGATCACGCTGAACGACGAGCAGCAGACCGCGTTTCACGGTTTGAAGCAGCTCATGGAAAGCGGCGAGGGAAAAGCCGCTCTTTTGCACGGCGTAACGGCGAGCGGCAAAACGCAGGTCTATCTGCATCTGATCCAGCAGGCGCTTGAGAACGGGAAAAACGCGATGATCCTCGTCCCCGAGATCGCGCTCACGCCGCAGATGCTTCGGAAATTCACCGCTTACTTCGGCAATGATGTTGCCCTGCTGCACAGCGCTCTTCGCCTGACAGAGCGGTACGATCAGTGGAAGCGTATTTTGCGCGGCGAAGTGAAGGTCGTGCTCGGCACGAGAAGCGCCGTGTTTGCGCCGATTTCAAACCTCGGACTCATCATCATCGACGAGGAGCAGGAGCCGACCTATCGCTCGGAAAACCCGCCCCGCTACAAAACACATGACGTCGCCCAGTTCCGCTGCGCGCAGCAAAACGCCCTGCTGCTGCTCGGCTCGGCTACGCCGACGGTTGAGACCGCGTATTATGCCAAAGAAGGTCGCTATCAAGTATTTTCACTTAACAGGCGTTATCATGCCGAAAGCCTTCCCCCCACGCGCATTGCCGATATGCGGCAGGAGCTGAAGGAAGGAAACGGCAGTATCATCAGCTCCGTTTTGCAGGAGGAGCTGGAGAAAAACATTGCGTGCGGGGAACAGAGCATCCTGTTTCTGAACCGGCGCGGCAGCTCGCGGATGCTGCTGTGCGGTGAATGCGGCGTTGTTCCGGAATGTCCGCGCTGCAGTGTGCCGATGACATATCACAGCGCCAACCGGCGGCTGATGTGCCATTACTGCAACCACTCCGAGCCTGTATTTGACCGCTGCCCGAACTGCGGCGGCATCATGAAGCATGTCGGCTGCGGCACGCAAAAGGTGGAGGAGGAATTAAAGGCGCTGTTCCCGCACACCAAAGTCCTGCGTATGGACACCGACACCGTCGGCGCAGCGCACGGGCACGAAGCGCTTTTGAAGCAATTTGAAGAGGAAAACATTCCCATTCTTCTCGGCACCCAGATGGTCGCCAAGGGATTGGATTTTGAAAACGTAACGCTGGTCGGCGTACTGGACGCGGATCTGTCGCTCTATATTGACAACTTCCATGCCGCCGAGCGCACCTTTGACCTTTTGTCGCAGGTCGTCGGCCGCGCAGGACGCGGCAGCAAACAGGGCCGCGCGGTGATCCAAACCTATACGCCGGAAAACACCGTCATCAAAGCCGCCGCTGCGCAGGACTATGAGGCGTTTTATCAAAGCGAGCTCCGCATGCGAAGGCTTCGCCGCTATCCGCCGTTTGCCGACCTGTTCGTACTGACCGTCAGCGGTACGGACGAAAGCCGTGTCCAGTCCGCCGCCGCAGCGCTCAAAAGCGGGCTTGACGCCGCGGTGACGCGCCCGGAGCTCAAGCCGCTCGCGATCGAGGTGCTCGGTCCTGCCGGCGCGCCGGTGATCAAGGTCAACAACCGCTACCGCTATCGCGTGTATCTTGCGGGCAAAAACTGCGGCGCGCTTCGCCGGCTCATCTCTGAGTTCCTGTTTGCATTCCATCAGCACAAGGAAAACCGCGGTCTCGACATTTTTGCCGACTGCAATGCTTTACAATAGGATCGCTGCAGCATACAGAAAACAAACGCAGCACGACAAAGGAAAGAAACGAGGAAAACATTATGGCTATTCGTACCATCCGGGAAAAGGGCGATCCCTGCCTTGAAAAGGTCTGCCGTCCGGTGACGGAATTCAATGCGCGGCTTCACCAGCTTCTTGACGATATGGCGGACACGCTCGCAGAGGCAGGCGGCGTCGGTCTTGCTGCGCCGCAGGTCGGGATCCTGCGCCGTGTGTGCATTGTCGAGGACGAGCAGGGCGAGATCATCGAGCTGATCAATCCCGAGATCATCAAGACCGAAGGGGAACAGACCGGTCTGGAGGGCTGCCTGAGCGTGCCGGGAAAGTACGGGATCGTGACGCGGCCCATGCTCGTGCGCGTGCGCGCGCAGGATCGCTTCGGCACGACCTTTGAGGTGGAGGATGAGGAAATTACCGCCCGCTGCTTCTGTCACGAGATCGAGCACTTGGACGGTCATCTTTATACGGAACACTGCAATGTCCTCACGGACGAGGAATTGGAGCAGTATATTCGGGAGAATGAAAAGGAGCTGGACGAATGAGGATCGTCTTTATGGGTACGCCTGAATTTGCCCGCACAATTCTCGAGCGGCTGATCGCGGACGGGCATGCGCTTTGCGGCGTTTTTACGCAGCCGGACAAGCCCCGAAACCGCGGCAGGGTCACACCGTCGCCTGTAAAGGAATGCGCGATTGAACATGGGATCCCCGTTTTTCAGCCCGTCAAAATGCGTGACGGCACGGCACTTGCCGATCTTCAGGCATTGCAGCCGGAGCTGGTCGTCGTTGCCGCCTACGGGCGCATTCTTCCGAAGGAGATGCTTGACGTCTCGCCGCTGGGCTGCATCAACGTGCATGCCTCGCTTCTTCCGAAGTACCGCGGCGCCGCGCCGATCAACTGGGCGATCCTCAACGGCGAACAGGAGACCGGCGTCACCATCATGCACATGGCGGAAACGTGCGACACCGGAGACATGATCCTCATGAAGAAAATGCCTGTTCCGCCGGAGATGAACGCGGAGGAATTATTCCTCGAGCTGGCAAAGCTCGGCTCCGATGCCATTTCCGAGGCGATCGAACAGATCAAAAACGGCACGGCAAGCCGCACGCCGCAGGATCACGCAAATGCGACCTACGCGCCCATGCTCTCACGCGACTTGTCACCAATCGACTGGAGCAGGACAAGCACGCAGATCCTCGATCAGATCCGCGGTCTGATTCCATGGCCCTGCGCCGCGATGCAGCTTGAGGACAAAACCGTCAAAGTCTACCGCGCCGAAACGGGCGGTACCACGAAAGAGACTGCCGGCAGAATGAAGGCCGTCAAGCGCGGCATCGAGGTCGCCTGCGGCAACGGGGAGAGCATCGTCATTACCGAGCTGCAGCCGGATGGCGGTAAGCGCATGGCGGCAAGCGCATATCTCAACGGCAGGCGCATCGCTGCCGGAACTTATCTGAATTAAGGAGCCGGTATGAAAGCGAATGCACGCGAATGCGCCCTGCAGGTTCTTATCGCCTGCCGCAAAAACAATGCCTGGGCGGATGCGGCGCTCAAATCGGCGCTTAAAACCAACACGCTTTCCGCACCCGACGCGGCGCTGTGCAGCCGCATCGTTTACGGCGTCATGCAGAATAAGCTGCTGCTTGACTTTTATATCGGCGCCTATTGCTCACAAAAGCCCGACCATCTGCAGCCGCCGCTGCTGGACATCCTGCGCATCGGCGCCTATCAGATCCTGTTTTTGGATAAGGTACCGGACCGCGCCGCAGTCAATGAGGCGGTGACGCTGGCAAAGAGCGTCGGGCGCGCGCAGGCGTCGGGGCTTGTGAATGCGGTCCTGCGCAAAATTTCACAGAATCAGGCGAATTTGCCGCAGCTGCCGGAGGAAGCCGCAGCGCAGCTTTCGATCCGATACAGCCATCCTGCGTGGCTGGTGGAGCGGCTGTTCGACCTGCTTGGCGCGGAACAAACGGAGGCGTTTCTTCGTCTGAACAACGAGACCGTACCCATGACCGTTCAGGTCAACCCGCTCAAAACCACAGCGGAGGCGCTGGCGCGTGAGATCGCGGATGCCGGCGTCAGCGTAAGGCGGCACGCGTGGGTGCCGGACTGTCTGGAGCTTTCCGGCACCGGCGATCTTACGACGCTTCCCGCTTTTTACAGGGGATACTTCACGGTACAGGACGCGGCGGCAAAGCTCGCCGTCTGCGCCGCCGGCTGCCGGCGCGGAGACCGCGTTCTTGATGTTTGCGCCGCGCCCGGCGGAAAGTCGTTCGCTGCGGCGTTTTCGATGGAAAACGAGGGGACGATCCTCTCGTGCGACCTGCACGAAAACAAGCTGAAGCGGATCCGGGAAGGTGCGCAGCGGCTCGGTATCACCTGCATTGAAACAGCTGCAGCGGACGGGCGTGTGTTTCGCGGGGAGTGGAACGAGACGTTTGACGTCGTACTCTGCGACGTGCCCTGCTCCGGTCTGGGCATCATTCGCAAAAAGCCCGACGTGCGCTACAAGGATGCGTCCGAGCTTGCCCGGCTGCCCGAAATTCAGGCGTCGATTCTCGCGAACAGCGCCCGCTATGTAAGACCCGGGGGCGCGCTGGTCTATTCCACCTGCACGATCCTGCCCGAGGAAAACGAGCAGGTAACAGACGTTTTTTTGGCATCGCACCCCGACTTTTGTTACGAAGCATTCACCTTTCCCGCACCGGTCGGGGAGGTTTCCGGTCATCTGACGATGTGGCCGCAGCTACATGCAACCGACGGCTTTTATATCTGCCGCATGAGAAGGAGAGAGCATGACTGATATCAAATCTATGACGCAGGGAGAAATCTCCGCAGCGCTCAGGGAAATGGGCGAGAGCGCGTTTCGCGGCAAACAGATTTTCTCCTGGCTTCATAAAGGCGCGAGATCGTTCGACAAAATGAGCGATCTTTCGAAAGATCTGCGTGCAAGGCTCGCTGCGGAGTATTACATCACTTCTCCCGAGATTGCATGCAAGCAGGTTTCCAAACTCGACGGCACAACGAAATACCTTTGGCGGCTGTCTGACGGGAACTGTATCGAAACGGTACTTATGTCCTATCACCACGGAAATACGGTCTGCATTTCCTCACAGGTAGGCTGCCGCATGGGCTGTAAGTTCTGCGCCTCAACGCTCGCCGGCAAGGTGCGCGATCTGCGCGCCTCGGAGATGCTCGACCAGGTGCTCTTTACCCGGCTTGACTCCGGCAGGGAGATCTCCAATATTGTCCTCATGGGCATTGGCGAGCCGCTTGATAACCGCGAGACCGTCCTGCGTTTTTTGGAGCTTGTCAACCATCCGGACGGACTGAATATCGGCATGCGCCACATTTCGCTTTCCACCTGCGGCATCGTGCCTGGCATCGACGCCCTGGCGCAGGCGGATCTGCAGCTGACGCTTTCGGTCTCCCTGCACGCGCCGGACAGCGAGACACGCAGCCGTATCATGCCCGTCAATCGGTCTTACGACGTAGAGGAGCTGTTTGCCGCCTGTCATCGCTACTTCCAAAAGACCGGACGGCGCATCTCGTTTGAATATGCGATGATCGACGGCGTAAACGACAATGACTGGCAGGCGGATCTGCTTGCCAAAAAGATACGGGGTATGCCGGGTCACGTGAATCTGATTCCGCTCAACGATGTGACGGAAAGCGAATTCAAGCCCAGCCGGCGCGTCGCCGCATTCCAAAAGCGGCTGGAGTCGCATGGCATCACCGCAACCGTCCGCCGCAGTCTCGGCGGGGATATTGATGCGTCCTGCGGTCAGCTCAGGCGCAAAGAATCGGAGAAACAAGGAGGTGTAACCGCATGAGGGTTTCCGGCTTGACGGATATCGGTCTGCATCGCCAGGAAAATCAGGATACCTTCACGGTCGCGGAAACACCTGCGCTCCTCCTTGCCGTCGTTTGTGACGGTATGGGAGGTCAGCGCGGCGGAAAAACCGCAAGTTCGCTTGCCGTGGATACCTATATGGAGCAGCTCAGGGCAATGCTGAAGGAGGATATGGCACCGCATCAGCTGCGCGAGCTTTCGTCCTTCTGCGTTGCACAGGCAAACACCGCCGTGCATCAGCGCGCCCTGGAGGATCCGGACTGTCAGGGCATGGGAACAACGCTTGTTTCCGCCATCGTCTATCAGGGCGGCGCCGTGATCAGCAACATCGGCGACAGCCGCGCCTACCTCATCCGCGCCGGGGAGATCCGCCGCATTACGCACGACCATTCCGTCGTGGAGCATCTGGTGGAAAGCGGCGATATTACCGCGGAGGAGGCGCGCACACATCCGAACCGCAACCTGATCACCCGCGCGCTCGGACCCGAGAGCAGCATGCCCTGCGACACCTATGAAATGACGCTGGAGGACGGCGATCTGCTGCTGCTCTGCACGGACGGTTTGGTCGTGGCGGCGACAGATGAGGAGATCTGCCGCGCCGTTTGCAGCGCAGATGACCTGAACGAGGGGCTGGAGCGCCTCATTGCGCTCGCCCGGCAGCACGGCGCGCCCGACAACGTCACTGCCGTTCTGCTGAAAAACCGGTAAGGAAGGGGGATCGGTATGGATAAAATGATTGGTAAAATGCTGGACAATCGCTATGAGCTGCTCGAAGTGATCGGCAGCGGCGGCATGGCGGTCGTGTACAAGGCAAAGTGCCACCGGCTGAATCGTCTTGTTGCCGTCAAGGTGCTCAAGAGCGACCTTGCGGAAGATGCCGATTTCCGCCGCCGTTTCCGTGACGAATCGCAGGCAGTCGCTATGCTGTCCCATCCGAATATCGTCTCGGTCTACGACGTGTCCCGCGGCGAAACGGAATACATCGTTATGGAGCTTATCGACGGGATCACGCTCAAGCAATATATGGAAAAGCGCGGTCAGCTCAACTGGCGCGAAGCGCTCCATTTTATTACTCAGATCATGAAGGGGCTCAGCCACGCGCATTCCCGCGGCATCATCCACCGCGACATTAAGCCGCAGAACATTATGGTACTGCGGGACGGAAGCGTTAAGGTGGCTGACTTCGGCATCGCCTGTCTTTCCAACTCGGCACAAACGCTCACGCAGGAAGCGCTGGGCTCCGTCCACTATATTTCGCCTGAGCAGGCAAAGGGCGACCGCATCGATGCGCGCTCTGACATTTACAGCGCTGGCGTCGTCCTCTATGAGCTTCTGACCAACCGGCTGCCCTTTGAGGGCGACAGCGCCGTTTCCGTCGCGATCCAGCACCTGAGTTCCGTACCGCTTTCTCCGCGTGAGATCAACCCGGAAGTGCCGGAGGCGCTGGAGCTCATCTGCATGAAGGCAATGGCGTCGGACATCGAAAAACGCTATCATTCGGCGGATGAAATGCTCGCTGACCTCGAAGAGTTCCGCAAGAATCCCGAAGTAGATCTCGATTTTACGATTGAAGATCTTCGCCGCGAAGTGAGCACGGAACCGACTCAGTATATTCCTGCCGTAAAGGCCGTCAGCTCTTATTCTGCTGAGGAAGAGGAAGATGAAGAAGCCGTGAGCGGCAGCAAGACGCGCAAAACGCTTGCGATCATCGGAGGCATCCTTGCCGCCGCCGCCATTATCTTTGCACTGTTTCACTTCATTTTAGGCAGCTTTTCAAATTCTGCCCAAACGGAATTTCCCGTCCCTGACCTTGTGGGCAAAACCATGGAGGAGGTGCTTGCAGATCCCGAGATCAGCAGTGTTTTTACCATTGAACAGATCGGTCAGCGCGCAAGCAGCGAGTATCCCGCCGGGCAGATCATTGAGCAGACGCCGGAAAAGGGCAAGATCGTCAAAGGCGACCGCATGATCTCTGTTTTTGTCAGCACCGGTATCAAAACGGAGCCTATGCCGAACCTTGTGGGGCAGGAGTATCGCTCCGCTACGATCCAGCTGAAAAACCTTGACCTTGATTTGAAATTTGAAAATACGGAGGACTATTCCGATTCCGTCACTTCCGGCTGTATTATTAAAACCGTGCCGGCTTCCGGCGAAACCATTCAGGCCGGTGACACGATCACACTGGTCATCAGCAAGGGCGTAGAGCAGAAGCTGGTCACCGTTCCGACCTGCACCGGGTTCGATATTGACACCGTGCGGCAGAATCTCGTGCAGCTCGGTCTTGTCTGCGGTGAGGTCACCTATGACAGCAGCTCTTCCGTCGAAGCGGGTATTGTAATTGATCAGAGCGTTGAAGCAAATCAGAAGGTTCCTGCCGGCACAACGATCGACCTTGTTGTCAGCGAGGGTCACACTCCGCCGTCCTTCGACAGACCGTTTGACCGGTCGAAAGAACCGGTGGCGCCATGAGGGGTCGAATTCATAAGGCGCTCAGCGGCTTCTATTACGTCCATTGCGATGACCGCATGATCCGCTGTAAGGCGCGCGGAAAATTCCGCAGAGACGGACTGTCCCCGTTGGTCGGCGATTTTGTTGAGATCATTGACCTCGGAAACGGGGAAGGACGTGTGGAAGAGATCCTGCCGCGCAGAAACTTCTTTGACCGTCCGTCTGTCGCCAATATTGATCAGCTCGTGATCATCTGCTCCCATGCGATACCGAAGACGGACCCGTATCTCGTGGACCGAATGACCGCGGTTGCGGCGCTCAAAAACTGCGACGTGCTCATTTGCATCAATAAGTGTGATCTCGATCCCGCGCAGGAGCTGACCGCATACTATACCGCCGCGGGATTCTCCCCGCTTTGCGTCAGTGCCGAAACAGGGGAGGGTCTGGATAAGCTCCGCGCGGCAATCGCCGGAAAGCTTTCCGCCTTTACAGGAAACTCCGGCGTTGGAAAGTCCAGTATTTTGAACGCGCTCGATCCCGGCATACAGATTCAGGTGGGCGAGGTGAGTATGGCGCTCGGCCGCGGCCGCCATACGACGCGCCATGTGGAGCTTTACCGCATCGGCGGCGGTGCGGAGGTCATTGATACGCCGGGCTTTTCCTCCTTTGAAACGGACGAGATGAATCTTGAGCTGAAGCACCGTCTTCCCGAGACGTTTCCCGAATTTGCGCCGTACCTCGATGACTGCCGCTTTGCCGGCTGCAGCCACACCAGAGAAAAAGGCTGCGCCGTGCTGGAAGCCGTGCGCTCGGGAAAGATCGTCAGGGGACGGCACGAGAGCTATGTGAGACTCTATCAGGAGCTCAAAGACCTCAGGGAATGGCAAAACTGAAACGAAAGAGAGCGAATCGGTATCGATCCGCTCTCTTTCTTATGTGACCGGTCATGCCGTCGGTGTATATACTGTGATAGCAAAAACATAAGCGGGGAGAGGAGGAAGGGAACATGTATCGCAATCCCTGGCATTGTGTAGGACTTTGCGCACTCGCGCTCGGTCTTGCAATCTTTATCGTTGCTGTCTTTCCTGTCGGTGCGCTGATGTTTTTGGTGGCATTTTTGCTGATCTTCTGCGGAATCGGCTGTATGAAAAGATTTTAGGGGGGAGTCTATGAAAATCGTCATTTGGAAGTCACCGAAGTTTCTCCGCGGCGTTTTGCGCCGGCTGTTCGGCATCAAAGAATAAACTGCTTGGCATATTCAACTTTCCTGCGGCATAAAGTGAAGCAACACCGTGCCAAAGGAGAGGACTACCATGGAACTGGAACTGCAACAGGAGCACTTTGCCTGTTATCAGGCATTACCGCAGCTATGCGATACACACGAGGAGACGATGGAAACGATCGTACCGGACTACTGCCCGGATATTGCACGCATCGTGGATGCAAGCGGTTGTCTTTTCCTGCGAAGCCGCGAGATCACAGAGGGGAAGATCGGCGTTTCCGGCACCATAAAAATGACGCTTCTTTACATGGCGGAGGATACGCAGGGGATACGCTCGCTCGACTATTCCATACCGGTTGACTATGCACTTGAGGGACGCTTCGGAAAAAGCGTCAGCGAAGTGTGCATGGAGGGACATATCAGCGCACCGGATGTGCGCATGCTGAACCCGCGCAAAATCTTCACGAGGGTCACCATTGACCTGTGCCTCACGCTGTATGAACCGACAACACTGACCACCTGCGGCGGCATTGCGGAAAAGGAAGCTTACAAAATCGAGACGCTCTGTGAAAACCACGATGTCTCGCTGATTCAGGGAATTCGGGAAAAGGACTTTGTTTTTTCCGAGGAGGTCGTTCTCTCGAGCGTCAAGGAACCCGTGCGCGAGCTGCTGCGCTCACAGTGCAGACTGCGCGTAACGGAGTGCAAAAGCGTGGGCAACAAGCTCATTTTAAAGGGCGTTGCGTGTCTGGACGTTCTGTACCTGACGGACAGCGGCGTGATTTCGCAGATGAGCAGCGAGCTTCCGTTTTCCCAGATCATAGAAGGAAAGGAAGATGCCGGAGCCGCGATCTATTGCGATGCTTCGCTGCGTCTGACCGGCTGCGAAATGCGTATCGGCAGCGAAAATGCGCCGGATGACACGCACACGATATCGCTCAAGCTGTTTATCAGCGCTTTTGTTGTTCTGCGTCAGACAAAAAGCATCTGCTGCATTGCCGACCTCTACAGCACCGCCTACGACTTAAACGCAAAGAGCGAGCAGATCGCGTTATCCGAAACTCCCGAGCTGTTCCTGCGTCAGCAAATGCTGCGTGAGCAGCTTGAAACCGGCGTTGCCGTACAGACCATCCTTTGCACCGACGTTACCTTCGGCAATGTCAGTGTCTCGCGAAACGGCGACGGCTGCACGCTGCGCGCGACCGCCAACATCAAGGTGCTGTATCTTGATGAAAACGGGAGTCTGCTGCTGTGTGAGCGCCGTGCAGAGGTCTCGCTCGATACGGATGTCCCCGCAGCCGGACGGATCAGCGTCCGCAGCGTCTGCGCAAACGACATAATGACAAGCGTGACTGCCGGCGGGATCGAGGTTCGCTGCCCGGTCGAGTTCACGGTTGCGGCGGCTACCGCACCGTGCTATCCGTGTCTGATGTCTCTGAGTGCGGAAAAGCAGGAAAACACATCGCTCAACATGCCGTCGCTGGTGCTGCGCGCCCTGTCATCGGGCGAAACCCTGTGGAATCTTGCCAAGCAGTACCGCACAACGGTCGAAGACATTCTCAAGGCAAATGAAATGGCGGAAGAAGCCGCGGCAAAAGTCGGTCAGCTGCTGCTGATCCCGCGCAAGCGCTGAGCAGGGAGGTCAGACGATGAATACCAACACTCAAATCTATCAGGATATTTCCGTCCGCACCTCCGGAGACATCTATATCGGCGTTGTCGGTCCCGTGCGTGCCGGGAAATCGACCTTTATCAAGCGCTTCATGGAAACGCAGGTCATTCCGAACATCGACAACGTTTACCGCAGAGAACGCGCCAAAGACGAGCTGCCGCAAAGCGGCAGCGGACGCATGGTGATGACGGCGGAGCCGAAGTTCGTTCCGGAGGAGGCAGTCGACATTGCGCTCGGCGAGGGCGGGAGCTGCTCCGTGCGGCTCATCGACTGCGTGGGATACATGGTTCCCGGCGCGACCGGCACGATGGAGGGTGAGGATCCCCGTATGGTGACGACGCCGTGGCTCGACCATGAGGTTACAATGAGCGAAGCGGCGGAGCTCGGCACCTCGCGCGTGATCCGTGAGCACTCCACCATCGGCATCGTGATCACCACCGACGGCAGCATCACCGATATTCCGCGCGAAGCATATGTCGAGGCGGAGGGACGCGTCATCCGGGAACTGCAGGAGATCGGCAAGCCGTTTTTGGTGCTGCTCAATGCCGAGGATCCGGACTCTGCGCGCGTCAAGGCGATCGCAAACGATATTTCCGACCGCTACGGCGTAACCTGCCTGCCGGTCAACTGTCTGCTGCTCGACGATGCCGCCGTTGCGGATATTCTGCAGGCGATCCTCTATGAGTTCCCGGTTTCCGAGCTTGACTTGTTCCTCCCGCCGTGGGTAGAAGCGCTTGACAACGAGCATCCCATCAAATGCGGGCTGTATCAGGCGATTCGCGAAGGTTCGAGCGGACTTCACTGCATTCGCGAGATCGCGCCCGCGATTGCCGCGATGGGCGCATACGAGAGTATCAGCGCGGCAAAAGCGCTCTCGATCGATCTCGGAACGGGTATCGCTCAGGCGGAATTGCAGCTTCCGCGGTCGCTGTTCTATCAAACGCTTTCGCAGCAGTCCGGCTTTGACGTCAAGGACGACGGAGATTTGATGTCGCTGCTGACGCAGCTCTCCTCGGTCAAGGCGGAGTACGACAAGGTCGCCCAGGCCGTCCAGGATGCGCGTGACACCGGCTACGGCATCGTGGTCCCGAGCGTTGACGAGCTGAACCTCGAAGAACCGGAAATTATGAAGCAGGGCGGACGCTACGGCGTCAAGCTCAAGGCGAGCGCACCGAGTATCCATATGATCCGCGCCGATATCGAGACGACCGTCTCGCCCATCGTCGGCAACGAAAAGCAGTCCGAAGACATGGTCAACTACTTACTGCAGGAGTTCGAGGGCGATACCGGGAAAATCTGGCAGTCCAACATTTTCGGACGCAGCTTCCACGAGATCGTCAACGAGGATCTGCAGGCAAAGCTCAAGCACATGCCGGACGATGCCCGCGTCAAGCTGCGTCAGACGCTCGAGCGTATTATCAACGAGGGAAGCGGCGGACTGATCTGCATCATTCTGTAAGCTATAAAACGAAAAGGACGCCGCAAGGCGTCCTTTTTTCTGTAAAGCGGTATTCCTTTTCAGGTCACTTTACCAGGACCTTTTTGAGTCTGGCAAAGCGGGGGAGGGAGTCCTCCTTCGGGAGCTTCGGCTCGCCCTGAATGAGCGGCAGGGCATAGTCGATAAAATCATGCGTCACACCGTTGTGCGCCTCGTTGATCCAGTCAAGCGGTACCTTCTTTTCGAAGTTTGCAACATCGGTGAGGTTCAGAAGCTTGGTTTTGCAGGCATAATGTCCGTTGATCTCACCGCGCTCAAACGCGACCATCTTGTCGGTCATGCCGGCAACGGCATTCTCGACCGCGGCTTTCCCCGCCATAAACGACTCCTCAATATCGGTCTCGGAGGCGAGATGCGCGCCGCAGCGCTGCAAAAGGCTCAGCTCAATGCCGCGAACCTTAACGCCGAGCTTTTCCTTCACGACGTTCGCAAGCAGCGCCGCGAGACCGCCGAGCTGGGCGTGACCGAAGCCGTCCGTCGCACTCGTCTTAGCCTCGGAAACGAAGCTGCCGTCGGCATAATGGATGCCCTCAGACACGGCGACCATGCAGTTGCCGCGCTCCTTGTAGACACGCGCGACGTCGGAGAGAAACTGCTCCATATCAAAGTCTGTCTCAGGCAGATAAATGAGGTCGGGACCTGCGCCGTACTCTGCCGCAAGCGCCGCCGCGGCCGTCAGCCAGCCGGCGTGGCGTCCCATGATCTCGATGATGCAGATCATGCCGGTATCATAGACGCGCGCGTCCTGATAGACCTCCATGCAGCTCGTTGCAATATACTTGGCGGCGGAGGCATAGCCGGGGCAGTGGTCGGTGCCGAACAGGTCGTTGTCGATGGTCTTGGGTACGCCCATGACCCTGCACTCGTATCCGGACTTCTGCATGAACTTTGAAATCTTGTTGCAGGTGTCCATCGAGTCGTTCCCGCCGTTATAGAAGAAATAACGGACGTCGTGCTTTTTGAAAACCTCAAGAATGCGCTTGTAGTCCGTGTCGTCCTCATCGGGATCCTTCATCTTATAGCGGCAGGAGCCGAGCGCGGAGGAGGGGGTATACTTGAGAAGCTCCAGCTCCCCGGCATCCTCCTTGCTCATGTCGAACAGTCGGTCGTTCAAAACGCCCTTGATCCCGTGCTCCGCGCCGTAAACGTTCGTGATCACGTCGCTGTCAAGCGCGGTACGGATCACCCCGTAGGCACTCGCGTTGATGACAGAAGTGGGACCGCCGGACTGCCCGATGATACATGCGCCTTTTAATTCTTTCATTGCAGTTACTCCTTACTCTGTAAAGCCTTATGCCTTGCCGCTGCAGCCGAGCACATCGATCATCTTGTGCGCGACCATGTCCTTGATCGCCTGGCGACCGGGCTTGAGATATGCTCTGGGGTCGAAGTCGGCAGGGTGCTCGGCGAGATACTCGCGGATGTTGGCGGTCATCGCAAGGCGCAGATCGGAGTCGATGTTGATCTTGCAGACCGACAGCGAAGCCGCCTTGCGCAGCTGCTCTTCCGGAATACCGACCGCATCGGGCATCTTGCCGCCAAAACGGTTGATCTTGGCGACAAACTCCTGCGGCACGGAGGAAGAACCGTGCAGCACGATGGGGAAGCCCGGCAGGCGCCTAGAGACCTCCTCGAGCACGTCAAAGCGCAGGGGAGGGGGAACGAGGATTCCCTGTTCGTTGCGCGTGCACTGCTCGGGCGTAAACTTATACGCGCCGTGAGAGGTGCCGATGGCGATGGCGAGGGAATCGCAGCCGGTTCTGGTTACGAATTCCTCGACCTCTTCGGGACGGGTATAGGAGGAGTCTTCGGCGGAGACCTTGACTTCATCCTCAACGCCGGCGAGCGTGCCGAGCTCCGCTTCAACGACCACGCCGTGGTCGTGCGCATAGGTGACGACCTGCTTGGTCAGGGCAATATTCTCTTCAAACGGCTTGGAGGAGGCGTCGATCATGACGGAGGTAAAGCCGCCGTCAATGCAGCTTTTGCACAGCTCAAAGCTGTCGCCGTGGTCGAGATGAACGCAGATGGGGAGGTCAAAACCGGCGTTCTGCTCCGCATCTTCGACTGCCGCTTCGATCAGCTTCATAAGATAGATATGATTGGCGTACTTGCGCGCGCCCTTGGAGACCTGCAGAATGAGCGGTGCGCGCTGCTCGATGGCGGCGTCGCAGATGCCCTGGATGATCTCCATGTTGTTGACATTGAACGCGCCGATGGCATACCCGCCGTCATAGGCTTTTTGAAACATTTCCTTTGAAGTTACGATTGCCATGATAAAAGCACTCCTTTGCAAAATAATAACTTGTATGGAACGAATGGAATAATTGGACTATATTTGCTATTTTAGCACAGATTTCGAAAATAGCAAGCAAAAATACTGAAAAGAGAGGCAAAACTTTTTGCGGTTTCAGCCTCTCTTTCTCGCTTTTTTACACTTTTTTGACCGTTTCTGCGATCTGGTCGGCAGTCAAGCCGTACTCACGGAGAACGTCGGCCGCCTTGCCGGACTGTCCGAACCGGTCATTCACGCCGATCTTGCGGAACCTGCAGTTCACCTTGCCCATGAGAACATCGGCAACAGCGTCGCCAAGTCCGCCGATCACGCTGTGCTCCTCGATGGTGACGACCTTGCCGCATTTTTCAGCGTACCTGGTCACACACTCCGCGTCGATGGGCTTAATCGTATGGACGTTAATGACGGCAGCGTCCATACCGTCGGCTTCCAAAAGTCTGGCGGCTTCAAGCGCTTCGTTGACCATAAGACCGGTGGCGAATAGAGCGACATCCTTGCCCTCGCGCAGGACGTTTGCCTTGCCGATCGTGAAGGGCTTGATCATATCGCCCTCAAACACAGGAGTTGCAAGGCGAGCAAGACGCAGATAGACAGGTCCGTCCAGCTCAGCGATCGCGTTGACGGCGGCCTTGGCTTCGTTTGCGTCAGCCGGGCAGATGACCGTCATGCCGGGGATCACGCGCATGAGGGCAATATCCTCAATGCACTGATGGCTGCCGCCGTCCTCACCGACGCTGACGCCGGCATGGGTGGCGCAGATCTTGACGTTGAAGTGCGGATAGGCAATGGAATTGCGGATCTGCTCATAGGCGCGACCGGCGGCGAACATGGCAAAGGTAGAGCAGAAGGGGATAAGACCCATCGTGGAAAGGCCGGCGCCGATGTCCATCATGTTGCCCTCGGCAATGCCGCAGTTGTAGAACTTCTCCGGATGTGCCTTTGCCAGCTTGCAGGTCTGTGTGGCGTTGGCAAGGTCGGCATCGAGGACAACGACCTTATCATTTTTCTCAACAAGCTCGATCAAGGCTTCGCCATAAGCCTGACGCGTCGCTTTCTTTTCACTCATGACTCAACCCTCCAATTCCTTAAGCGCCTGCGCACGCTGCTCCTCGTTGGGAGCCTTGCCGTGCCAGCCGACCTGATTTTCCATAAACGAAACGCCCTTGCCCTTAACGGTATGTGCAAGGATCGCCTTCGGCTTTCCCACAACGGTGGCAGAGAGTGCCGCCTCGATCGCGTCAAGATCATGACCGTCGGCAAGCTCGAAGACCTCAAAACCGAACGCGCGCAGCTTGGCAGGCAGATCGCCGAGGGACATCACCTCGTCATTCGTGCCGTCGATCTGCAGACCGTTGTTATCGATCATGACGGTCAGGTTGTCCAGCTGATAATGAGCAGCGGCCATATAGGCTTCCCAGATCTGCCCCTCCTGGCTCTCGCCGTCGCCGGCGAGGACGAAGACCTTCGTGTCCTTGCCGAGATGCTTGGCGCCCAGCGCCATACCGACCGCGATGGATACGCCCTGACCGAGAGAGCCGGTGGAAGCGTCCACACCGGGGACCTTCTTCGCGTCCGGATGACCCTGCAGAATGCCGTGAAGTTGGCGGAAGTTCGCATACTCGTCACGGGAGAAAAAGCCCTTTGCCGCAAGCACTGCATAGTAGCAGGGAGCGGCGTGACCCTTGGAAAGCACAAAGCGGTCGCGGTCCTCCCACTTGGGATTGCCCGGATCCACACGCATATGATTAAAAAACACGCTGGTCATCAGCTCCACGCAGGAGAGGGAGCCGCCGGGGTGCCCGCTGCCGGCATTTGCCGTCATATTGATGATATCGCGGCGCACCTGCAGACAAACCTTGGAAAGTTCTGTCGTAGTCATACAATGCCTCCTACCATAATTGGTTATTAACACGCTAAGTCTATACGAAATGTTGTGTAAAGTCAATCTCCTGCCGCTTATCAAAGCATCTATTTTTTTCAATCTCTGTCAATTTTTTTCAAGAGCTATTGACAAATCACATCTTTCCGCTATAATTTGAATATATGAACAACTGTTCAATCATTCAAATGAGGAGAGTTTTGATGGAAGCCTTTGATATGTCCTGCTCGGAAAGCAACGTCATTCACGAGGACGTTCTCCTCCGCGTTCGGGAGAAGATGCCCAATGAGGACCCCATTTACGAGGTCTCGGAGCTTTTTAAGGTCTTTGGCGACTCCACACGCGCACGCATGATCTGTGCGCTGAATATTGAGGAAATGTGCGTGTGCGACCTTGCGGCGCTGCTGAACATGACGCAGTCCGCCATTTCGCACCAGCTGCGGATCCTGAAATCGTCGCGCCTTGTTAAGAGCCGCAAGCAGGGCAAGATCGTCTATTATTCGCTTGATGATTCGCATATCGGCGACATTTTCGCCAAGGCGTTTGAGCATGTTATGGAAGAAATGGAGGGCTGAGCGTTCTATGCCGCATTCTCATGAACACGAACATCATTATGGGCAAGGCTGCGCCTGCTGCGCGCACGAGCACGGACACGGCGGGGAGGAGAAAAGCGGTTCCGCCCGTCTTGTATGGCTTGCTGCCGCGGTGGTCCTGTTCCTTCTCGGCATGCTGAGTCGGGGCGCAGTGAGTGTCTCGCTTTTTCTTGCCGCCTATCTTGCCGCCGGCTTCGGCATACTGAAGGAAGCCGCGGAAAACCTTGTGCACGGTGAACTGTTTGACGAAACGTTTCTCATGGCGCTCGCCAGCATCGGGGCGGTCTGCATCGGCGAATACGGGGAAGCTGCGGCAGTCATGATCCTCTTTCAGCTCGGCGAATTTCTGCAGGATAAAGCGGTCGATTCCTCGCGCGGCGCCATCCGTGCGCTGATGGATATTCGCCCGGACACCGCGAACCTCTTTGAAAACGGCAACGTCCGGGAAGTCCATGCCGCCGAGGTGCGCGTCGGCGACCTGATCGAAGTCCATGCCGGCGAGCGCATTCCGCTGGACGGAAAGGTGGAAAGCGGCAGTTCTTCGCTTAATACCGCCGCACTGACCGGCGAATCCCTGCCGCAGGAGGTCGGTATCGGCGATACGGTAAAGTCCGGCTGCGTGAATCTGAGCGGTACGCTGCTGCTGCGCGTGACGACGCCGTTCGGCGAAGACAGCGCCAGCAAGATCCTTGCGCTCGTTGAACATGCAGAGGAAAACAAAGCGGAACCCGAAAAATTTATCACCCGCTTCTCGCGCGTCTATACGCCGGTGGTCGTTATTCTCGCCGCGCTGCTTGCGGTGCTTCCGCCGCTGCTGGGGCTCGGTACATTCCCTGTATTTCTCAACCGCGCGCTGAACTTCCTTGTCATTTCCTGTCCCTGCGCGCTTGTCATCTCCATTCCGCTCACCTTTTTCTCCGGTATCGGCTGCGCCTCGCACAACGGCATCCTGGTCAAGGGCAGCAACCATCTGGAAGCCCTGGCAAGAGCAGAGATCGCCGCTTTTGACAAAACCGGTACCCTGACCCGCGGCGAGTTCTCCGTCAGCGAGGTACTTGCTTCAGACGGCTTCAGCCGTGAAGCGGTTATAGAGCTCGCCGCCTATGGCGAAGCGCACTCCGATCACCCTCTGGCTCGTTCCATTTGCAAGACCTTTTCCGGTGAGATCGACAGAAACCGCCTTTCCGATGTGCAGGAGCTTTCCGGTCACGGCGTCAGAGCAGCGCTTGACGGAAAAGAGCTGATCGTCGGAAGGGAGAGCTATCTGCGCGAACTCGGAGTCCCATTCGCTGCCCCTGCAGACCAAGCCGCCACTTCAGTCTGCGTCGCCTATGACGGGCAGTTCTGCGGCACGATCCTGCTGTCGGATATGCCGAAAGAGGATGCAAAGCAGGCGCTTTCGGCGCTGCATGAGCTGGGCGTAAAGCGCACCGTTATGCTCACCGGAGACCGCGCAGCCGCGGCGGAAGCCGTCGGCAAGGAGGTGGGCATCCGCGAGGTGTTTTCCTCACTGCTTCCCGAGGATAAACTGGCAAAAGTCAGGGAACTCAAGCGCAGCCTATCTCCGCAAGGCATTTTGCTTTACACCGGTGACGGGATCAACGATACGCCGGTGTTGGCGGAGGCTGATATCGGCATTGCTATGGGCGGTCTCGGCACGGATGCCGCCATGGAGGCTGCCGACATCGTCATCATGGGCGATGAGCCCTCCAAAATCGCCAAAGCCATTCAAATCTCACGCAAAACGCTGCACATTGCCAAAGAAAACATTGTATTTTCCATCGCTGTAAAGGTAATTATCCTGCTGCTTTCAAGTCTCGGCATGGTACAGCTTTGGGCGGCTGTTTTCGCTGATGTCGGCGTCTGCATGCTTGCAATTCTGAATTCTCTGCGTGCCATGCGCTGATCTTTCCGCACCCCTCGGGCATATCATGTTTGAGGGGTGCGTTTTTATGTCTTACCGGCTTTTGCCCTACGACCGCGATGCAGCCGTTGCGTACGCGCACCGTTGGGCATACGGAAGAAATCCGAATTACTACGATTACGAGAATATCGGCGGTGACTGCACGAATTTTGCTTCACAGTGCATCTATGCCGGCTGCGGTGTTATGAACTACACGCCGACATTCGGCTGGTATTATTTTGACGCCAACCGGAAAGCACCCGCATGGACGGGCGTTACGTATCTCTATAACTTCCTCACGCGCGCGGAGCGTTCCGTCGGTCCGATCGCAGAGGAGCAGGGGATCGATGCGCTGGAGCCCGGCGACATCGTGCAGCTGTCCTTTGACGGCGTCTCTTTTCAGCATTCTCCGGTCGTTGTGGCAGTGGGGAAGAGGGGAGATCCCGAAGAGATTCTGCTTGCCGCACACTCCGAGGATGCCGACAACCGTCCCTTGAGCACATATTCCTATGTGACCGCGCGCTATTTGCACATTTTAGGCGCATATCGACTGTAAAATACAGCAAAAAAGGAGAGCTTCCTGCGAAGCTCTCCTTTTTTGTTCAATCATCCCCGGTTTCCGGCAGCGGTTTTTTCTTCTGCCTGACGCGCGAGAGGGGATTGGCCCGTGCCGCAACGCGCAGCGCCTCATTGTCGATGTGCGTGTAGATCTCCGTCGTGTTGAGATGCTCGTGACCGAGAACCTCCTGGACAGCCTTGACATCAACGCCGTTTTGCAGCATCAGCGTCGCCGCCGTGTGGCGAAGCTTATGTGTGGAGTACTGTGACGCGTCCAGTCCGGCAGCGCCCAGGTGCTTTTTGACCAATGCGTGAACGGTCGATCGGCTGATCCGCTCGTTGCGTGTCGATAAAAACAGTGCGTCTTTGTCACGACCCGTGATCGGTCGGCGGACATTCAAATATGCCTTCAGCGCGTTTTTGCAGGCGTCGTTGAGATATACGATGCGTACCTTATTGCCTTTGCCCAGAACGCGCAGCGCGTCGTCCTGAATATCCTGGATATTCAGCCCGCACAGCTCGGAGATACGCAGACCGCAGTTGAGAAAAATCGTCAGAATGCAGTAGTCGCGCTCGCGGTTCTGACCGTCAACCGCATCCAAAAGCTGCATGCTTTCGTCCAGCGTGAGATATCTCGGCAGCGACTTTTTGAGCTTCGGCATATCCAGATCCTTGACCGGATTCACGTCCAACAGGTGCGCTTTGTTGCATAAATAGCCGTAAAACGAGCGAATCGTGGACAATTTACGCGCTCTGGAGGCTGCATTGAGCCCGTAGCCGGAACTATCGCTGTTCTGATGCAGCACACGATCGCGGCTCAGATAGGACATGTACCCGTAGACGTCCGTAATCGTTACTTTTTTAACAAAATCAAGATCCACATCCATAATCGAGATCTCATTGAGCTCCAAGCCACGCAGCGACGGATCCCGCGTCTGCTTGAGGTAGCGGAAAAAGTTGCGAAGATCCAAAAAATACTCGTCAACCGTGCGCCTGGAGTGCGATTTGATCGTTTCATGATAAGAAAGAAAATCGCGCAGGATCGCAGGCGATTCTGTGTTGTAATCCGGCATTGGTATCGGCTCCAATCGAAAAAAGGTTTTGTGCGTGCTGCACTTTATGGGAAACGTAAAAGACCAAAAGAGATTACGCAGGAGACGCGCAGAGCGGCTTGTCGTCTTGTATTTTTGCGCTGAATGATTTCGCTGTGATCTCGCGGTGTATAACGGTGCATTTTTAGCGGGTGCATTGCGAAAAGGATCTGCGGCGCCGGCATAGGGTAAAACGCCGTAATTTCTCCCTTCTCCGGAAAAACCGCTCCCCTATATTGAACAAAATTTTTATTTTGTTCAATCGTTAGTATCTTTCTATTAGGGTGCTCCCTGCCGCGGCACAGACCGCGGATTGCGGCACCGATGCGTTTCCGCTCTGCTTTTGATTCGCAGTTTCTTACCAAATGCTTTTTGGTGCTTTATTATTCAACATTTCGCGCTCCTGCGCTTTTGCCGCGCATGCGCAACGGGCTCACGCAGGTGTCACGATCAAATCTTTTTATAATCTCAGTCCTTTTTGTCCAAACTAACGGAAAAGGATGTGATAGAATGAGCGCCATCATTTGCCATGCGAACTGCGTGTTTCAAAAGGACGGAAATTGCAATTACAAATACTCAACGCGCGCAGGACTTCCCTCCTGCTGTGAAAACGGCTGCGTCTACTATATTCCGCGGGCACTTTCAGTCAGGGGCGTACAATGGCACGAAGCGCCTCCCCAATGTTCCGCACCTCAGTCACTTTCAGACCGTCAAATGTCCCAAGCCGGTCAGAATGCTGCCTGGGAATAATGCACTCCTCAAACCCGAGACGCTGCACCTCGCGCAGCCGCTCTTCCAGATGGCTGACGCTGCGCAGCTCACCCGTCAAACCGACTTCACCGATTGCAGCGACATGATTGCCCACGGGCTTGTCCAGATAGCTTGATGCAAGCGCCATGATCGCGGCAAGGTCTGCCGCCGGCTCATCGAGCGTCAGTCCGGCAATCACATTGATATATGCGTCACAGCCGGACACCTTCAGCGCGCCGCGCTTCTCCAGCACCGCCATAAGCATCGCGGCACGGTTGTAATCGAAGCCGTTGCTCATGCGGCGCGGAACACTCTGCGCCGCCGGCGCCAGAAGCGCCTGTATTTCCGCCAAAACCGGACGCACGCCCTCCATCACACAGGTCACGCAGGTGCCGGGCGCGTTCTCGGGACGACCTGAAAGCAGCATTTCCGATGGATTCGGAACTTCGACGAGCCCTTCGCTGTTCATCTCGAACACGCCGATCTCATTGGTGGCGCCGAAGCGGTTTTTCGCGGCGCGCAGGATCCGATGGCTCATGTGCGATTCGCCCTCAAAGTACAGCACACAGTCTACCATGTGCTCAAGCACCTTGGGACCCGCAATGGAGCCTTCCTTGTTGACGTGACCGATCACAAAAACGGTGATCCCCTGCCCTTTGGCAAGCTGCATCAGCTCCATTGTACAGTCCTTGACCTGCGCAACGCTGCCGGCGGGAGACTCCAGCGTCTCGTGGTAAAGCGTCTGGATGGAGTCAATGATCAGAACATCCGGCTTTTCCTCGCCGACCGACGCGAGCACGTCGCCAAGGCAGGTCTCCGCAAGCACAAACAGATTGCCGCTGCGCACCGCCAGTCGGTCGGCACGCATTTTGAGCTGGCGCGGAGACTCCTCGCCGGATACATATAATACCTTTGAAGTCTTGCTCAGCTGACCGCAGATCTGCAGCATCAGCGTGGATTTTCCGATCCCCGGTGCGCCGCCGATAAGCACCAGCGAACCCTTCACCGCACCGCCGCCGAGCACACGGTCCAGTTCCCTCATGCCGGTGGAAAAGCGCAGCTCCTCCGCAACCTCTAAATCGTCGATTTGACGCGCTTTTGTGCGCGGCATCATTTCTGTATAGCGCTTTCCCTTAACAGCTTCTTTGGGCGCTGCCTGTTCCACGATCGTATTCCACGCGCCGCAGCTTGGACAGCGGCCTGCCCACTTCGCCGTTTCATTGCCGCACTCCGTGCAAAAAAATACGGTTTTTGTTTTCATATGTATCAGCATTCCTTTCCGCTTTGCCGCAAGGCGCCGAACGACCATGAAAAGAAACGGGCATCAGCGCCGTCTTTTCACCCCGCCGCGCACGCGGCGAGAAAAACGGCATTGCAGATGAAAAGGCTGAAGCTTATTTTACCTTTCCGCCTCTTCCCTGCTATTCTCCGCATTGAGAAATCCGGCCGCAATCACAACGGCTAGCTTTTTCTGATAGTCCTCCTGCTGCAGCATCGTCGAATCGCTGCTGTTCGAGAGAAATCCGCATTCGACCAGAACAGCCGGCGCAGTCACATTTTTCATCAGATAGATGGTCGGGGCGATCTCCTTTGCGTCCTTTTCCTTGTCATTGATCGCATGGTTGAGCGCTTCCTGCATGGAGCGCGCATACAGGTCGCTTGTTTCAATCTTTCCGTAAAACACCTGCGCGCCGTGTACGGACTTTGATTTCGGCAGGCTGTTTTGATGGATGCTCAAAAGGATCGCATTTGGCGTGGAATTGACCAGCTCGACGCGGTTTTTGAGATCCGACACCTTTTTCTGGTGCAGTGTTTCCGCGTCCTGTGAATGAATGGAAACATCCTCCGTGCGCGTCATCCGCGTATCCTCGCCCAGAAATGTCAGCAGCGCGTTTACATCCTGCGCGATCGCAAGATTGATATGGCTCTCGACCACGCCGTCCGCCGACACGGCGCCGCCGTCCTCCCCGCCGTGTCCGGCGTCAACGATGATGACCCTCTCCCCTCCCGCCTGTGGGGAAAACGAGGAGACCGAAGGTCTGAGCATCGTCAGGCTCAGATAAATGCCAAGCGTCAGAAACAGCGCCGCGCCAAGCAAAAGATCCTTTTTCTTTATGATAACAAACAAATTCCTCACCCCAAAAAAGGTATGAGGGAAATGCATCGGATATGTCTCGCCCTTATTTTTATTATACCAGACATTGAACAAAAAGAAAAGACCCGATTCCCATTTTTCTCCTCACGCATAAGATGGATTGAGCAGATCGCTCAACTATTGTCAAGGAGGAATTTCTTTGGAATCTACGAAAGCCTATCAAACCAGTCAAGCCGGGCAAACCAGCCAAATGACCAGCCAAGCCGGTCAAACCGGCATCTGCGCAACCGGCTGCGGCACCCTGCCCGGCAAGTGTGCCCCACTGGCTTTTCCCTATATTCCGATGCAGGAGAACAATCCTGAGCGTTTTTCACAGCAGGATGCCATGAACGCCGGTACGCTGTTTCCGGGACTGTACCTTCCCTTCCACGAGGAAATGCGCTCTCGTTTTCCGGCTGACAACACCGCTCTGTCCGAGTTGATGGCGCTTGATTTTGCGATCGATGAGCTCGGGCTCTATCTCACAACGCATCCGGACGACAGCGAGGTCCTCAACCTCTACTGGTCGTATATCAAGCTCGGCAGAGAAGGCCGCGAAAAATACGAGGAAATGTACGGTCCGCTCCTGCAGACCGATCTGACGCCGGGCAGCTTCAAGTGGCTGGATAATCCCTGGCCCTGGGATTTGGAGGGAAATCAATAATGTTTGTTTATGAGAAAAAATTACAGTATCCCGTCAGGATCACCACCCCTAATCCAAAACTGGCAGCAGTCATCATCAGTCAATACGGTGGACCCGACGGCGAGCTTGGCGCATCGCTGCGCTACCTGTCTCAGCGCTATTCCATGCCCTATCCGGAGCTTAAGGGGCTGCTCACCGATATCGGTACAGCGGGTTCACAAAGTGACACCGAAGCCGGAAACCCTTGATTTTCCTCACTTTTTTCTGTGGCGTTTTCCGGTGATACATCGGTGTCAAACTGGGACACCCCTGATTTTTGCCTGAAATCCCGCAGCCGATCAAGGACGAACACCCATTTTTGCGGCAGCAGGTTGAGATGCAATTCCACGCGGCCACCGCGATAGACGGTCATGTGATCGAGGATATTTTTGTAGAATACCTCGCTGTCTGTTTCGCCGCGCACGATAGCTTTCACCTTTTGCCGAACATCGTCCGCAAGGCTGCTGGCATCGTAGCAGAGCTTCTGCTTTTCCCTGACGGCCTGCATTCGTTGATCCAGCGCAGCAAGCTCCTGGTCATAGCGTTCGTTCATAAGCCGCATTTCCTCCTTGGTGACTGTTTGGGAGAAGAAGGCATCCAGGACGGATTCTTTCTTCTTGGTGAGCTGGTCAATCTGATATTGCAGCTGATCCTCGGAGTCTGCGCTTTCGGTCTCCCCTTCCCGGATGGCTTCCAGGGCCAGCGTCGACACATTGCGGATGATCCAGTCCGTATCCATCTGCAAGGACTGTATCCCCTGCCGCAGAATGTCCATGGCTACCTCGTCCCGGAGCATTTTTCCGATGTTGCAGCCCACCGGATTGCCTTCCGCGTCAACACGCCCCGTATGATGGTCCGTAGCGGCCAGACAGCCCCATTTGCGGTACTTGGTGCCGTCCTTCCGCTTTTTATAACGTGATACAAAGCTATACCCACATTCACCGCATTTGATTTTCCCGGAGAACACATACCTGTTGGAATGACCGGCTCCCAGCTCACCGTGGCGGTTTCGCTTTTGAAGCTCGGCCTGTGTGATGTTCCAAATTTCCCGGCTGATAATTGGTTCATGGTGATTGGTGATGGTGATCATTTCTTCTTCGCCGTGGTTGTACTTCTTGGCATGGGTCAAATAGTCCGGTGTAAAGGTCTTTTTTTGCGTCAGATCGCCCACATACTTTTCGTTCTTGAGTATCTTGACGATGTGGCTGTTGGACCAATTTGTGCTGCCATGATAGGTTTTATAGCCTGCTTCCCGCAGTTCCCGGGCAATCACGGTGGTCCCCTTCTTCTCCACGGCGTATTTATGGAAGATCAGGCGCGCGATTTCGGCTCCCTCCGGGTTGATGCTGAGTTTTCCGTCTTTCACATCGTATCCCAGCATAGATGTTCCAAAGACCACTCCCCTTTCCATTTGCCGTGTCTGGCCCCATTTGACGCGGGTAGAAGTCTTTCGGCTTTCCTCCTGCGCAATGCTGCCCATGATGGACAGCCGCAGTTCTGCGTCCGGCTCCAAGGTGCTGATTCCGTCATTCATGAACAAAACGCCTACACCCAGGGACTTCAGTTCACGGGTAAAGGAGATCGTATCCAGAATATTTCTGGAGAAACGGCTTACCTCCTTGGTGATAATGAGTTTGAATTTACCCATGTGGGCGTCGTGGATCATGCGGTTGAAGTTGGTACGCTTCTTGGTGGATGTGCCGGTGATGCCCTCATCGGCGTAGACCTCATAAAGCTCCCAATCCGGTTGTCGGTCTATGTACTCTTTGAAATATCTCTGCTGCGCTGCAAAGGAATTTGCCTGGTCGTCTTTGTCTGTGGAGACGCGGCAATAGCTTGCTACTGGAATCATTCATTTCTCACCTCCTCCCTGATTTTCGCACAGCAATCGTAGCTTTGCGAATGTGTGAAGCTCAAAAGATTTGTCTCCGCAGTTTCTCCTCTGCATAGCGGTACTGCATTTCCGTGAGCGTTCCGTCCTCCAGAAGAGCCAGCAGCACAGCTTTCTGGAACTCATACAGGAACTCAGAATCTGTTTTTCTGGTAATTCTATGATCGTTCTCAATGGCTTTCAGCGTGACCTCATCCATACCGCCAGCCCTCCTTTCTCTAAAGCTATGCGCATTGGTTTGGTTTCTTGCTGATCTTGCCGTGTGTCTCAGGTGCCGTTCCTGACCCTGTCTGCTCCAGCATCGTTTTCTGCTCCTTAATACGCTATGGCTCCAAGCCAGTCTCGGCGTATTTCCCCGGAACAATATCCCACCTGCACGGTCATTTACTTGTCAAAGTAGGTATTTGCGTAGGATAGCTGTGCGATGATACTTTTGCCCTCACTACTATCCCGTTTTGAAATGCCCTTTTTGTGCATTTTTTTCGAAAAACTCCGCACTATTTACAAATTGTTTACAATTAGAGCTTTTTAAGGGCACCTCTCCCCCCTCACTACTATCCCGTTTGAAAACATCCATTTTGGCAAAGTTTATAAAAAATATTATGATTGATTATTCGTAACGAATATATTAGAATGGTTTCGGGTGATGCTACATGGAAATCCGAAATGGAAAGATGATCATCGGTGCTGCAGGTGGCACTGCGGGCAAGGGAGCAAAAACCTACAAGGTATCCATACCGTCTGCTTGGGCGGCTACTATGGGCGTTGATTGCTCCGAAAAAGAAATCGAATTGCAATTCGACGGTGAACAGATCGTAATAAAGAAAAAAATGTCCGGCAAAGAGTTTGCCGAACAAAAAAAGTCAAAACAACATCATGTAAAATGTTTCAAGTATTACAATGGCCATGCGCTGTGCACCGTGATCTACGCGGATTTTACGGACAAAACCCTTGTTACCGAAAATCATACCGATTTTCTTATAAAAACCGCTTTTGGGCAAAAAACCACCCCGAACTGGGACGATTTTATGTCGTTTTTGGAGGAACGCTGTGTGCCGCGTCAGCGCGAGGGTTTGCAGGACTATCTGGAAGCCTTGGGCCTTGACTGCTATGATCCTCTGGAAATTGTCTTGCGTACGGAAGGCAGAATGGCCGAGGATCAGCAATGGTTATCCGTGGAGGATTTATCATGACTGTACAGCTTGTTACAAATGAAAAAATCGCTGAAACTTCCTCGAAAGGGAATCAGGAAAAATGGTTCGATAGCACTACAGGCTATTGGTATAAGCTGGACCAGTTTGGCTATGAGTCGCTGAGTGAAGTGCTCGTCAGCCGCCTGTTGGAACGCAGTAATGTTGAATCAGACTTTTCTTTTGACTTTGTGCGGTACGAGATGGAACGATTGCATGTGCATGGCCGCGACCGGAACGGATGCTCCAGCAGAAACTTTCTGCTGCCAGATCAGTCCATTATTACGCTCAGTCATCTCTATAAGCGTGTCTTGGACAAACCTCTGGTGGCGTCTTTGGAGCGTCTCAGCAGCGATAAAAAGCGCATTGCATGGCTGGCAGAGGAAACTGCCGAAATCACGCAGCTTCCGGACTTTCCCCAATACCTGACCTTGCTGTTTGAGATCGACGCACTGTTTCTCAATGAGGATCGTCATCTGAACAATATTGCTTTGCTGGAGCAAAACGGAACATATAGCTACTGCCCGATCTTTGATAACGGCGCTGCTCTCCTCTCCAACACGCAAATTTATGGTATGGATATTGATCCTGCCGCACACATCAGGAGTGTACGCGCCAGACCGTTCAACACGACATTTAACCGTCAGGTCATCACTGCTCGCAACCTGTTTGGTCCCCAACTGCGTATTCCAAAGTTCAGTCGCGGGGATATTATGGCAGAGCTGGAGCCGTTGCTGGTATTCTATGCTGAGCGTGATCGCGGCATCATCGCAGATAGAGTGTGTGCGTGTATTCTGACAAGGCAAAAAGTATGATTTACGCTCCTTGGTGCCATCAAATATTGACTTTAGGAGGAAAAATGAGTACATCAATTCACGATTTCATTGCTCTATTGAATGAGGCTTTAGATTCTACTTTTCCAGACACAGAGCGTGTCATCGTCAAGGGCGGTGACTATGTCAAGGATTTTATCATAGAATTAAGAGAGAATGACTGTAAATATCAGTATTCTCCATACGATTTATACCATCAAAGTGAAAACTATGAAGATACCATCGAGGATCTTCTTAGTGTTTGGAAAAGAATACTTGCATGAAAACACGGCTGGACTTCGATGTTCCAGCCGTGTTTTTTAGGTGAGCTTAGTTCTTTGCCAGCTTTTTTAAGGACAACAGCAACAGGATAATACCAGACCCGGTCAAAATATGGCCGATGCCTGCAATTCCGGAAATCGAGGCGTTGGCAGCGTCAGAGAGCGCCATCCCCCGCACCTGGGCCACGCCGCGGACCACCAGCATGATGGCCGTCAGCGGAACGCCGATGTTGTAGGTCCAGAGGAATGCCCGGAAGGTCTTGAGCTTTCCAAGATCGTTATGGGCGCCGTACAGTGCTACCACCAGGAATACCAGCATTCCCAGCAGGAACAAATGGGCGTGAACCTTACCCAGCGCCGTCACGCCGGTGAAGCCGCTGTACTTGGTGAACTCCCGGTAAAAGACGCCGCCCACCATAGCGGCGATGGCATAGGCCAGAGCGATATTCAGGTACTTTTTCATCCGTTGTTCCTCCCTTTCATGGCGTTGAATCCAATCAGAACGGCCCAGACATAGGCGCAGGTCTTAGGGATCATCAGCATACCCACCGCCGGTACTGTATCCGCGAACAGCACCACGGGGATGTAGCAGGCAAAGCTCACCACCACAGCAAGCCACAGGTGACGGAAGGGCTTGTCCTGTTGTTCTCTGGCGCTGCGGTAGAACAGAACCACGATGAGCACACCGAGAATGGTAAAGGGAATGTTGCGGTAAATGCCCCAAGAGAGCGGCGGGGCCGCGCTGGTCCAGGCGTTCTGCGGCATAAGGCACAGGACGATGCGGGCCAAAGCCAGTACCCACACAGTTGCTGTTGTTCCCTTTTGACCGCTGACCTGATACCGGGCTCGCCAAACATAATAGAGCAGCACATAGAATAGCATCATGGTGACGGAGGTCACCAGCTTGCCGATTCCCAGCGCCGCCGTGTAGTTTTCCAGTCCCGTGGTGCAGAGGGCAATGGCCCGGGGTACCAAATGGAATGCGTCACCGCAGCCCAGCGTCACCGCCATGACGCCGTACAGCAGGTATTGCCTCTCTCCCCTGCTGTTTCGTATCATCAGGACGCCGAGAGTGATGACCGTCACCAGATACACGATGTCAAACAGTGTCTCAAAAATTGCCTGCATGGTTCGTTCCTCCTAATTTGAACAATGTTCATTTTACTGAAAAAGAGTGCCCGCCCTTTGGCGGGACTCTGTTATCCGTAGATGACTCTGCAAATCACTTCCTGCAGCACAGCACAGTCCGGCTGATCCCGGACCAGCAAAACCAAAATGGAATCTAGTACAAAATCAACAAGTTTTTCTTGTGAAAAAGAAGATGTAAAGGTATTTTCCTGGACAGATTGATCGGCCCGCAAAACCGCCAGCATCCCAGCTTTCATGTGGGCAAAGGTATGCTCCATGGCGCTCTTGGCCTCTCCCCTCTTGGAACCGACGATGCTGATGGAATGGCCTGTCAGAAAACTTGGGTACGCCTCCGCTCCCTTCCGAATACGCTCATATAAGTCCGCCACATAATCAGAAAAGGAGATATCCACCACACACTGCTGATCCGCATGGAAAATGTCTCTCCAGATGCTCTCCACGGTGGCCAGCACTAGCTCGTCCTTATCCGCGTAATAGTTATACAGCGTTCCCAGGGCGATATGGCACTCATCGGCGACCAGCCGCATATTCAGAGCCTTCAGGCCCTTCTCTGCCACGATGCGCCTGCATACCTGCATGATGGCCTCTTTCGATGTGATGACAGTGTTCATGTGGCGCACCTCCCAACCTGAACATTGTTCATTATGCTCTAATCAATCATGTTTGTCAAGCAACCTGGTCACCGCTCTACCTCATAAGGCCAGTCCTTGATACCGCCGAACTCATAAATCTGGGTATAACCCAGGTCCGCCAGAGCCTGGGAAGCCGTCTTGCTGCGGTTCCCGCTGCGGCAGTACACCAGTACCACAGTGTCCTTCTCCAGGATAGCGGATGCGGCAGTTTCCTCGTCGATTGTGCCGACCGACAGCAGCACCGCTCCGGGAATGTGCCCTGCGTCGTATTCGTCCTGCTCCCGGACATCCAAAATCACAGCGTCCGGCTGCTCCTCCATCATGGATTTGGCTTCTTCAGCAGTGATTTGCTGATAGGAAGCGGTATTCTCAGCGTCCTCTTCCCTGCTGCCGCATCCGGCCAGAGAAACAATCAAGAACAATAACAAAGCCCATGCTGCAAAGTTTTTTATCTTCATTTGGCAGACGCTTCCCCATTCAGATAAGCCAACAGATCTCCGGCGTTGGTATCCGGCTTGACCTTGGACATGACCTTTTCAATCATTCCATTCTCGTCAATGAGATATGTAGAGCGTACAACGCCCATGCTGACTTTGCCGTAAAGCTTTTTCTCCTGCCAGACTCCGTAGGCCTGAATGGCCTGCAGCTCCGGGTCAGAGAGCAAGATAAAGGGCAGGCTATACTTGCCGGCAAACTTCTGGTGAGAAGTAACAGAATCCTTGCTGATGCCGATCACCACGACATTTTTTGCCTGGAATGCCGGGAAATTCTCACCAAAGGCGCAGGCCTGCCGGGAGCAGCCAGGGGTGTTGTCCTTTGGGTAGAAATACAGGACCACCTTTTTCCCTAAAAAGTCAGAAAGGCTGATGCTATTTCCATTCTGGTCCGGCAGCGTAAACTCCGGCGCTTTTGTTCCAACTTCCAACATGATATAGGTACTCTCCGTTTCTTGAATGTATCCCAGTTAAGTTAAGTGTTGGTGGTGTTCAATCAACCATTTTCATGGCCAAAAACCTAATTGTATAGCTACAATTTATCCCCATTTTCACACCAAAGCCCATAAAATTTCTAATGGGTCGTATCTACCCACACTTATCTTGAACAGGGACTTGAATGTTCAGTATTTTACAATTCTTCGGCTTTGTAGGCGTGATACCCTTCGTAATGGTAGCTTGCATCAACGCCCTTCATAAATACCGTTCTATCGTTGATCTTTTCCGTCAAAGCAGCCTTTAGAACGTGCTTGATCTCAATGTCGCGGATAGGACTGCGCTCCATGGCCAGCAGATAATCCTCTTTATCTACCTTGCTCCAGTCAATGCACTGTTTCAACTCGACTTTCAAAATGTGGTCAAGCCAGATGCGGGTGCTGCGACCATTTCCCTCTCTGAATGGATGCGCAATATTCATCTCTACATATTTTTCGATAATCTCATCGAAGGTTGACTGAGGCATTTTGCTGATGTTCTCCAGCGATGTTTCCAGGTACATTAGCGGAGCAAAGCGGAAGTTGCCCTTGGCGATGTTGACTGTCCGCAGCTCTCCGGCAAAATCGTAAATATCCTCAAACAAATGGCGATGGATCTTTGCCAATGTGGCATAGGTCCCGGCAGGCTCATGATCCAAAAGCCCGGATTCAAATAGGCTAATGGCTTTCTGCTTACTGATACGCTCTTCCTCCCGCGCCAGTTCCGCAGAGTTCGTAATTCCAAGTTTGTTTTCTAAGGGCATATCAGATAACCTCCATCATCCAAAGCCTACGAAGATAATATAGCATTTTCTGAAATATAAATATTGACGTTTTTGGTAGATTAAGAATTTCCCAGAGACTTTGGACGACATATCATCTTTCGGCTTGTTTCTTTAGAATTGTTTTCAGACCATTGAAATCATCTAGTGCGCTTTGCAGATTTTCGATGATATCCGCAGCCAGTACATCAGGATCAGGCAAGCTATTCAAATCGGCAAGAGATTTATCTTTGATCCAGAAGATATCCAGACTGGTCTTGTCCCGTTTCAGAATATCTTCCACACTGAACTTGCGCCAGCGGCCGTCCAGATTATCTTTAGACCATGTCTCCGTGCGCTCGTGTCTATTTTCAGGATGGTAGCACTGAACGAAATCTACCAAGTCAGCGTCAGTCATAGGATGCTGTTTCAGTGTGAAATGGATGTTAGTCCTGAAATCATAGATCCAGATTTCCTTCGTCTGCATTTCAGGACTGGCCGGACGCTTATCAAAGAACAGTACGTTCGCCTTGACACCTGGCTTATAGAAGATGCCGGTGGGCAGGCGGAGAATCGTGTGCAAATCCGTCGTTTCCAGCAGCTTCTTACGGATGACCTCACCCGCGCCGCCTTCAAACAGCACATTGTCAGGAACGACCACGGCAGCTCTGCCAGTGGCTTTCAGAATCGTATTGATGTGCTGGATAAAGTTGAGCTGCTTATTGGAACTGGTTGTCCAGAAGTCTTGACGGTTATAGACGAGATCTTCTTCCTCCTCTTCGCCAGCCTCATTCGTCATAGTAATAGAGGACTTCTTGCCGAAGGGCGGGTTGGTCAAAACATAGTCCACGCGATAGCCAGGATCAGTCAATAGTGCATCTCCCTGGGTAACAGGAACCTTACCGTAAATATCGCCGATGTTGTGCAAATACAGATTCATCAGCGCCATCTTGAAGGTGGTGCTGACCAGCTCGTTGCCGTAGAAGGTCTCATTTTTGAGGAATTCTTTCTGTTCTCGGTCCAGTGTATAGTTTTTCGGGTCTGTAATGAATTCCTGTGCCGCCAGGAAAAAGCCGCCGGAACCGCAGCAGGGGTCCGCGATGGTTTTCATGGGCTCCGGACGGATGCACTGCACCATAGCTCGAATCAGCGGACGGGGCGTAAAATACTGGCCCGCTCCGCTTTTCACGTCCTCGGCGTTTTTCTGCAGCAGCCCTTCGTAGATTTCGCCCTTCACATCGGAGGACATGGAGACCCATTTTTCCTTGTCGATCATCTGCACGATGCGGTACAGGATGGCGGCGTTGCTGATCTTGTTGACGGCGCCCTGAAAGATTTTGCCCAGCAGGCCGCTCTGTTCGCCCAGCTTTTCAAGGGTGGCTTTGTACTGGGTCTCCAACTCGGCGCCCTTCAGGCTGTTCATATCCTGCCAGGTGTAGCCTTCCGGAATGCCGGTCTCCTTCTTGTAGGGCGGCCTGGAATACTCATCCGACATTTTCAGAAAGATGAGATAGGTAAGCTGCTCCAGATAATCTCCATAGGACACGCCGTCGTCCCGGAGAGGATTGCACATACCCCAGACTTTGGAGATGATGGTTGCGGTTTGTTCAGGCATTAAAAATTCTCCTTAATAAGTATCCTCAATAGGCGGTAAAACGGTATACACACGCAGGTCAAAGCAGTCATCATACCAATTATGTTTATGCCAATCTTTATTAGTCTTTAATCTGCATGTGATTTCAAAAAAGCTGCCCACAGTCTTATTTACGACAGGGAATTCGATTTGTGTAACATTTTTCCATATCTTTTTATAGTTTTCTCCAGCAAATCCGCTCATAACGATCCATTCCAAAGAATAAGTAGACGGATCAAATGCAGGATCTACAACGACTGATAATCTGTAAGTTTCACCTGCGCGCAACTTCACGCCATATTCTCCGGCAGTAATAGGTTTGGAGGTATCCCTGTAAAGCTTAAGAGGGAAACTCTCTTTTTCAGGCAAGAAAACATTGCCTAAGCTGTCGGTTGCTCGAATAAACATAGGAACATTATACTCTTTTTCTTTTCCAGTTCGTCTGTAGTATGCTTTCAGACTGTCGATAACATCATGGCAATAACAAATTACCTGTTCAGCCTCCCTAATAGAAATCGGGTTGGCATGCGATAGTTTGTTTCGAATCGCCTCTACTCTCTCGAGGAAGAACCGTACTTCTTCATTGCCGTGGGGATATGCTTCACATAGAGCATCTTTGAAATGTGCATCATAAAGAGGCTTTTTACAAAGCACATAAATAATATCTCCGAGGAAAAATGCATCAATTGGTCTGGGGAAGCGTCCCGGATTATCTTCACGCATTTTATTTACACGGGAAGTTATTTCTCCCTTAATCAAAGGTTCGCCATTATTCTTGTAGGAGAAGTAATCAACACCATACTGAGCTGTCAAGATTTCGTGTATAAGGCGCCTTGCCCAATGCTCAAGCGTTTCAATTTCTTTTCTACAAATTGATCGCATATCGTCTTCTGTTCTGTAAGCCAGCACAACTGACTGATTTGCATTCATGGGCGAGACTCCTTTCGTAACGTTAGTACTTTCAGGGGGATTGGTGTTTTTAGATGGTTCATTCTCTTTTTTCTTCCAAAAGAATCGCACATTTACAACCTCCCTTCAAAGGCCTGCTTTAGAATACTCTGCCGCATAGCTTCTGCCTGCTGTAATGCAGTGTCAACGGTCTTTTCAATGCTATCGCAGACAGAAAACCTTTGACTCAATTCCTTAATAATCTTCTCTTGGTCTCTAATAGATGGAATACTAATGAGTGTATTCCTAAGAATATTTGCAGGAATCTGCGGCTGTGCTGTTCCACTTTTTAATCGATCTATCTGTGCTTTGAACACAGGTGACATTAGAAATGAAGCCAAGTAGTACGGGGACACTTTATCGGAATCGATGCGTAATATCAGCATACAAGAATTAACTCTAACATTTTCGTACGGAACAGATTCATCGTAGACTGCAATATTTCCAAGTGTTCCTCTTGTTGTGATTACAATGTCATTTCGTTGCAGTTTACCGCTTCTTAACACCCGGTCTTTATCCTCAGAAATAAATGTATTTTCCTCAAATTTCCAACCATAGGGACGGACATTTTGAGCAGTCAAGAATAAGCAATACCCACTGCTTTGAAACTCTTCCCGTTTTGGATAGTTCTTGCCACGATCCCCCTCAATGGTAGATACAAGGTCAGAAAGGATATATTTTTCGTTTTTGTAAGAGTTTATGACATCATGATATACCGCCTGCCGGTACACTGCCAACTGCCGTTTGGTTTTCTGCAGCGTTTCCACGCCGTTGTCTAGTTCGGAGAACAGTTCCTCAATTCGGGAAACGATGCGTTTTTGTTCGTCAAGTGACGGTAGTGGTATGTCAATTGCTAACAAATCACGCTTCGCAAGACTCGGAATCGTAGTGGACTTGTCCAACTCTTTAAAATTGAAATGTCTGCAAAAATAGAATAAATACTTAGGATTTAGTTCAGGACCAGGAGAAATACCAAATGCGGTATCAACATTCCAAAACCGCTCTGTGACAAAAATAGGTTTGTTGATCGTTCCTTTTCTTCCAACGATAGTTGTTCCGGCTTCACACAAAAAATCATCCGCATATCCCATGATACCGCCGCTACCATAGATTGGATATTTCCCATTTGGGTTGACTACTGCTTTTTGATTTTTACCGCTGATAACAGTAAGTACATCAGCCCACTTTTTCTTTGACATATTCATACCCGAAACATCCAATCTGCTCATACATAGGGATTTCTATGAACGCGGTTCATACTGGAAATAGCCTCCATCTGGGCTATATCAGCCTTCCGTTTCTTTTCGTTGCTGTAATTACCCTTAGCTTGACAGTGTGGGCAGTCAAATGTTCCATTGGCGCGGCAACTAAGTTGAATCAGCAACTGTTCGCTATCCCAGCAATGAGAACAGTAATATAAATCCTGTGTATCTCCTTCAAGAGTGATACAGGGTTCTTCATGCCGGACGACTCTGCTGGCTACGTCACGCCGCTTCTTTAGTTCAGCATTTTCTTCACGCAGGCGGGTGACCTCGGCCTGCAGCTCCAATGCCTGTGCGCTCAAATCCAGCAACTGACGATAAAGTTCGATATTATCGGCCTTTTGCGCAAGACTTACGGCATCTTTCATTGCATCATATAGTCCCATAAGTATCTCCTTCTCTACTTTACATAGTCGGAGGGATTAGGTCATGAATCCAACTGCGACCGTCTTTTTCGTCAATCACTTTTTCAATCTGTTCAATTAAGGCCAAGGTATTTGTTATGATCTGAACTGCATAAGAGGCTTCTGCTTTGTTCAACACCTCGTTTGGGTGAGCAAAACTTTTGTCATTGCGGATATCGTTATATTTCGAGAATAAATCAATGCTATTCCTTACTGCGGTCAAACTAAACTCGGATTCAACCGCTCCAGACTCACGATAGAACTTCTGCAAACTACCAGATAAATTGTGAAGTGGGTAGTTTTTTCCTTTATCATCTACAATTGCAATTTGATGTTTGGCACAAATGGTACGCAGATACTCAGTCGCAAAAGTATGCAGCCGATCGAGGCACAACTCCGGATTCCCAGATGCGATGGATTCTTGGATATCTGTTTTCAACACCTTTAGCTGTTCAGATAAAGGAAATGGTAACGAAACTTCTGCGTTCTGCAAAAGGAGTTCTGCCACTTCCATGCAACGAGCGTATCGCAATTTCTCACCTTCCTCCAATAACGCTGGTGGATAGTGCTCTATGTAGAACAACAAAAAATCCTTTAATACACTGCCTGCAGTATGATTCGATTCTTCTTCCCATATCTTTTCAAGACACTTCTGTTGACTCAACTCGGCATACTTCGGATTTCTAAAAATATCAATTCCGGAAGCTCCATAAATGATATCCCGTGCCGTAGTCTTGTTGAAATACTCATAATTTTTCAATACAGAAAAGACGTAGCCGTTATCGAATTCAAGGACATCGGCAATTAGCGTTTTATCTCGAAATGTTAAATCACTCATAATCACGCCACCAATTCAATATTCATCTCAACCAAAATTGCCTCATAACTATCCCCAAACACTTCATAGAACCGACCCAGACCACCACGACGGTCGAAGGGGTTCAAATCCAGATCATCGGGTTCAATGCTCAGGGACACTGCAATGTGGTCTTTGATCAGGCGCAGCCACTCCATCTGTTCGTCGGTGAAATGGACGGCGCCTGCGTTCCGCTTCAGCGTCCAGCGCATAAAGTTATAGTTCACCGTCTCGGCAAACGGCTGAAGGTTGTCGCCATACCCCATCTCAAAGCGGATGATAGAGATCAGATCCGCCAGTTGATGCATAGTGCTCTTGCCGCGCACCTTATCCGGCTTCTTGATGGCATAGCAATCCCACAGCCGGTCAATGGTGATACCATGGCTTTTTAGTTTTTCATAGAGTGCTTTCAGACCGTCGATCACCATCGGCCGGTCCTTGTAAGCCTGGCTGTAAATAATCCGCAAAGCGATGATCTCATCCTTGTTCTCATCTATGAACTCCCGGAAAGTCTTGATCACTTGGTCGGCGTTGGCCTCTCTCTGTGTATCAAATCCTGCAAAGGTAACGGTATCCGGATTGGTATTGTCGATGATCTGTTCATGGCTACGACGGACATTCTCGATGAAGTCACGGGCGTTGGGATCATGGAAGGGTTTTACGGCTTCGATAATCATTTCCTTCTGCGCCTGGGCATACTGCTCCGGCGTCGGAGCCTCACAGCCGTATTTTGCCTGCGCTTTGGCAGTGATGATATCTTCATCAAAAGAATTCAGCAGGTTTTCTGCCAGTGTCCCAGCTGGGATGCCGACTTTTTCGGTGAAGGCTTTCCGCTCAGATACCGTCATTTGACTGTTCAGGCGAATGATACGGTTGGCCAAAGAGGTTAAAGTATCTTCGTCTTTGGCTCCCAGTGCCACATTCAGCATCAGCTCTTTCATACTTACAGAAGGTTTTCGCTCCAAGGTGCGGGTGTCAGATTTCTTGGACTTGGTAACGCCCACGGCATCCACGATGACAAAGTGATCCTTATTCTCTGTGGCAGAAGGAGTAACTTTTTGCAGGTCGTCTTTGCCCAGAGTGCGGGTTCCTCGACCTTTCATCTGCTCAAAATAGTTCTTGCTGCGGACATCGCGCATGAAAATCAGACACTCAATGGGTTTCACATCAGTGCCGGTAGCGATCATATCAACAGTAACGGCAATTCTGGGGTAATAATCATTGCGGAAGGAACTGAGAACAGATTCTGGATTTTCCGCAGCATAAGTAACCTTCTTACAGAACTCGTTACCCTCTCCAAATTCCTCTCGGACGATTTGAATGATATCGTCTGCATGGCTGTCCGTTTTAGCAAAAATCAGAGTTTTGGGCACCTCTTTACGTCGAGGGAACAAAGAGGTGTACAGGTTATCCTTAAAAGCACGGATAACCGTGCGAATCTGGCTTGGATTCACAATATCCCGGTCAAGCTGAGAAGGACGGTAGTTTACATCCTCGTCCAACTGCGCCCAGCGTTTCTCACGGGACAAGCGGTTGCGGTATTCCACCATCTGCTTAAGAATGGTAGCGCCCTGCTTGCCAACCTCGGTTTCGATCAGGAAGATATCTTCTCCCACATTGACTCCGTCAATGATGGCCTGCTCTCTGGGATACTCGCTGACGATGTTCTGGTCAAAGAATGCAAAGGTGCGTTTGTCCGGGGTAGCGGTTAGACCGATAAGGAATGCATCGAAGTACTCCAAAACCTGTTTCCAAACATTGTAGATAGATCGGTGGCACTCATCAATGATAATGACATCGAAAAACTCCGGGGGGTACTTGGAATTATAGATTACTTCCTTGGGGGCCTGCTTATCCACAGAGGGATTCTCATAGACAGACTCTTCCTCAACGGATTCATCGATTTCTTCTCCACTAAGGATGGAATACATCCTCTGAATGGTGCTGATACAAACATGTGCGGAATCAGGGATGAACGAGGATTTCAAACGGCGAACACCATAGATTTCAGAGAAAGAACGGTTATCATCGTTGGGACGATAGGCCAAAAACTCACGCTCAGCCTGCTCACCCAAGCCTTTCGTATCGACTAAGAAAAGAACACGGTTGACATTTGCATATTTCAGCAGACGATAGACAGCGGTGATTGCGGTAAAGGTCTTGCCAGCACCTGTGGCCATCTGAATCAGAGCCTTGGGTTTGTTGGCTGCAAAAGACTGTTCCAAATTGCCGATGGCCGTGATTTGGCATTTGCGGAATCCAGTAGTATCAAAATCAGGGAACTGCTTCATACGGTTACGGACCGTGTCTGGCAGTTTCATCAAACGCTGCAACTCCTGTGGCTGGTGGAAGTTGAACACAGTGCGGGAGCGATACTTAATATCATCGTAGTCAGTAAAGCGGGTCAATTTGCTGGTGGCTTCATAAGCAAATCGGATACGATAGTCGCCCTTTACCCATTTGAAAGTGCTGCCGGCGTAACGGCTGGACTGGCCCTCTACAACGGTAATATTTTCGCCAGCATCGTTTTTCTTGGCTTCAACGACTCCCACAGGAACAGCGTCCACAAAAAGGGCATAATCCACAGGCCCGGTACTAGTCGGAAACTCGCGAACTGCAATACCCAATCCGGCAAACAGATTGAGTTGCTTCATATCCTGTACAACCCAGCCAGCTTGTGTTAGCCGTCTATCAATTGCTTCTCTGGCTTTCTGTTCCGGGGTCATTTATCTCACCTCACCAATAGTTTGAAAATTAGACTGTCTTGATATATTTTCTGCTTTTGATCCGGGCGTCTTTTGGCTTTTCCGCATCCAACGGAATTGCCCAGACATATCCGATCCTCGCTGCGCCTGGAATGCGGTCCTGTTTGCAGAGTACCTGAATACGCCGTGGGGTGATTCCCCACTTCTCTGCCGCCTGTGAGATCGACATATATTCCATACTGCCAAACGCTCCTTCTTTACGAAAAGGCCCCACGGAGGTTCCGCAGGGCCTTAAACACTCATTTGCAACACGGACTGTCACGGCCCAGTTTGCCAGATTCTATTATAATTATTATATACCTTGGCGCGAATAAAGTCAATTTTTACCGAGCAGAATCTATCTATGACCAAAAGAAGTCTGGACATTGCCTTCAGCCTGCTAAATGATGCAAATTTGTATTCTTTTTCGGCAAGTCATAAAGGCCGGCATCACATAGTGATGCTGGTCTTGCAAGCATAGCATTTGACCGGTCAAATGCGCCTGTTAGGGGACTTTTCCCCTAATATCCCTGCGTTTACGTTGGATACCTTCACATGTATTTGACTTTCATCCAGATTTTTGCCTGCATCTCTTGAATTGCATCTAGGTCCGTTTGTTTGACTGTTTGTCGTGCATTTGCAACACGAGCAATCTGATTGATGTTATTGCCAATGGCACTCAACTCATAAAGCAGATCACGGAACTGTTCAGGACGCTTAGGCTTTACCTCTTCCCCCAGAATCATTTTTCGCAGAAAGGTCTGTGTGGTATAGTCTGTGGCTTCAACCAGATTCTTCAAATGTTCCCATTCAGCATCGTTCAGTCGAAGAATTAGGGCGTGATTTCTTGTTCGCATAACGGTCTCCTTTCATTGGGGTTTTAGGGGGCCTCCCCTTAACAAGCGCATTTGGATATCCAAATGCTATGCTTGCGAGTGCAGAATCGCACAGCGATTCTACACTCACTTGGCCGAAGAAAAAAATCAGTCCGCCTTCGGCGTATTTGCCTCTCTCCATGCTTGCAGCATCAGCATCCTGACATAAGCGGCCCGCCCCAGCCCTCTGAGCGCTGCGCTACGGCTCAGGTTGTTGTATTCGGTTTCGTTCAGTCGGATATTGATTTGGAATGTTCTCGGCATAGGATTGTTATTCGCTTTCATGTTAACCTCCTAGATATTCTTCTTTTCGGCATAGTAATATAACTCTACTCTTTCTATTTAGCATCCGCTTTTGGGACTTCCAGAAAGCCGAAAATCGGCTTTCTGGATTCAGCGTGCTTCCGGTGTAAAAATGTTCTTCAGATAAAGCCGATCCGGCAGCCCCAATCCCTGACGCTTCTTCTCCAGCAGACCGCAGTCCACCAGCTCTTTCAAAAGGCGCCCCGCTTTTCCGTGGGCGCAGCCCAGTGCCTCCATGATATTTTCGATGGAGTAGTAAACGAACACTCTTCCATTCTTGTCAAGCCAGTTATTCTTCTGAGAAAGCTCCATTCTGGCCAGTAAAACGCCGTAAAGTAGTTTCGCATCACAGCTCATGTCTTTAAAGCGTTCATGGGTCATCAGCAGCCTTGGGATACGATAGAAAGCAAACATTTCTGATTGTTGGTGATAAAAGTAATCCATAAAACCTCCATAGCAAAAAAATTGCGGAGAGCAGGTTTTGTCCTGTTCTCCGCTTGTTGGGTGATATTGATTTTTACAATTGTCTGGCCCGTTCTTCTTCGGCTTCTATAAAGGAATAGGCGCTTGGCGTGATTTCACGGGCAATACCGGCGGCGAGCTTGAAACCGGAGATAAAGCTGTTCAGCGATATTGTCTCACAGCGTTCGTCCAACTTGTCCATCAACTTGAGAAAGCGTCTACGCTCCTCCCTGCTGCCGTCCTCCGGGAGTGGCTCCTCCAATGCGGTTGGTCCGTCATAGAACTGCGCCCAGAGGGCCTTCATGTAGTCATACTCATTCATAGCGGCTCCGCATGATCTCTTTGGCAGCGCTCTGGATGTTGTTCATGGCTCCGACCCATGCCATCTGATCTCGCTCCTTCAGTTCTTCATTGATACCCTGGGCCTTAGCCATCTGCTGAACGATCAAAGCAAGCTGTTCCTCCTCGCCGTCCGGCTCCGGCGGCAGCAAACAGGGATAATACTGCTCCCCTTTCAGTTCGTAATACAGTCCGTTCTCAAAAATGACTGGCGGTAAAAAATCTTGCATCCTATTTCGCCCCTTTCTACCGCCATTTTACAGAACCATTTTGTATAGCGACAGTATACGGCGTCACCGCTCCTGCCCTCTGTGCTTTGCCCGGTACTGGTTCTCCAGCAGCTTCAAAATGGCCTGTTCCATCTGTTCGACAGAATAGCTTTTCGGGAAATACTTCCGCAGGGATTCCGTTTTGATCCGCACCTGCTCCTTCTGGTTTGGCTTTTCCTCCGTGAGAATGGAGAACATGACCTCCGGCGTCAACTTGACCTGCTGGGAGAGCTTCTTCATGCGGATGGCCTGGGACAGCGAAGGCGTACAGTCCTCGGACTGCATCAAGTCCCAAAGTTCGGCCTGTTCCTGCCGGGTCAGGTAGGATAGCTCCACAGCGGGAGAAAAAGCAATGCGCTGAGCATCCACCATGTCCAGAATGGGTTTGGCGAGGTTTGTTAGACGAATGTAACGCTGAATTGTACGACCGCTCTCATCCTCTGAAAGTGTGTCTCTTGATTTGTGGCCAACTTGTCCACTATTTTCCTTTTTGGGCCGGCCTGCTTGTCTTTTGATTGCCTCCAGCTTCATCTTGTAGGCAAACGCCTTTTCGCTGGGCAGCAGGTTCTCCCGCTGGATATTGCTGTCCACCATCAAAATAACGGCCTCGTCGTCGCTCATATCTCGTACCAATACCGGGAGTCTGTCCAGCCCCAGACGCAGCGCAACGGCCTTCCTGCGGTGCCCAGAGACGATTTCAAAGCCATCGTCCGTGGAACGAGCCAACAGCGGCGACAAAATGCCGTACTCCCGGATACTGTCGCACAGCGCCTGTAACGATTCATCGTCCTTCACCTGGAACGGATGGTTTTTGAAGCTGTGCAGATCGCGGACGGAAATTTCCTGTACCTGCTCCTTCATCTCACCGTACCTCCTCTCGGAGTGCGGTCATCCGGCAGTGCTGCGCAGACATCCACCTGCCACACGGGCTTGTCCCTTCTGCGGTCACAGGACTGCTCGACCTCCATAGAAAACAGATATCCCGGAATTCGCACATTCGTGTTTTCGGCTGTGAGCAGAGCCGGAAAGCCTTGTCCCGCCTTGTTTTTCGGAAGGGTGGCACATTTTGACTGCCCTCTGGGTACCGAGGAACTGGGGCATCTGGAGATGATCGGCACCATTGTCCATCAGCTCACGCGTAATTTGACGGAGGAAGAGATCAAAACTGCCGGATTTGATACCTATTTTGTTGACCGCACGACCGGTGTCTATCCCACCTCCGCCTCCGGCTTCCCATGGAGTGCCGCGAGCATGGCTGTCAAGGGTGACCTGATCGCCGACCTTACGGAGGACCTCGCCGCAGAACAGAAGGCGCGGGTGACCTATGACAATATCCTGCGCCTGAGCGATGACCCCGATGTCAACGATGTCATCAAATTCCTGCGTGCCCGCGAGATCGTCCACTTCCAGCGCTTCGGCGAGGGGCTGCGTCTTGCAAGAGAAAAGCTAGATGAGAAAAACGTCTACTATGTCAACCCGAGCTTTGACCAGTAAAGCATTTCGGATCTGACCGGAAACCGCAGCAAGCTAAACCGCTTTGAAAGATACCGCCGGTGTCTTTCAAAGCGGTTGCCAGCCTGTCGAAAAAGTTTTTTCGACAGGCTGAAGCAAGTTTTGCAACTTTAAAAAGTTGCAAAAACTTATTGATCTAACACGAAAGACACCCCTCCTGGGTTTCTTTCGTAACTATCTTCCTTCCCGAATACGCACACTTTTCGTCTTTTTTTGACAACCTTAAACCGCTTTAAAAGATACCGCCGGTATCTTTTAAAGCGGTTGCTTCTTATGTTTTCCACTGTTTTCCACTCTCCCTATCCCTGCAGGGAAGCCGCCGTATTCCCCTCCCCGTCGTTGACGCTGCGCCGCAACTGTGATACAGTACCGTTGAGAAAAACTTCGGAGGCTTTACCCATGAAAACCCTGATCGAGCTCTATGACGACCGCCCTTTGGAAAATGTACTGGCGACCGAGGTCTTTCGCCCCGAGCGCACGGTCTTTCTCTGTCCGAAGGAGATCGTGCAGGATAAGAGACGGCAGCAAAAGATACGCGATTTTTTCACGCATCGCGGGATCGAAACAGAGCTTGTTTTCCTCGAAACCAGTCTTCTCTACGCAAACAAGGTGAAAAAGCAGCTGCAGACCGTTGCAGAGCAGTATCCGGACTGCACGCTTGACATTACCGGCGGCAGCGACGCCGCGCTTTTTGCCGGCGGACTCGTCTGCGCGGAGCTCGGCATTCCCGCCTTTACATACAGCCGCAGGAAAAACCGCTTTTTCAATATCCATAACGCCCCCTTTGCCGAGCAGCTCGACTGCACGCTTCAGTACAATGTGGAGGACTGCTTTTTGATGGCGGGCGGCGCGGTGCGTTCCGGCCGCGTCGACAACAGCATTCTCGGCAGATACCTGTCTTTGATCGACCCGTTTTTTGCGCTGTATCTCGACCACCGCAGGGACTGGAAACACATCGTGGGCTATATCCAGCGCGTTTCACAGACACCGAAGGACGCGCCAGTTACGCTTCACGCCGACGGCGCCTATACGGTCAAAGGCGAGCACGGAAGCCGCATCTCCGCGCCGGAGGAAGCGCTCAGAGCGCTTGAGGAGATCGGAATGCTCCAAAACCTTACCATCGAGCCGGGACAGCGCGTTGTCTTTGACTTCGCTGACCTGCAGGTCCGCACCTGGCTGCGTGATATCGGCAGCGTACTGGAGCTGTATATCTATAAAGTCTGTCTCGATACCGGCATTTTTCAGGACGTGCGCACCAGCGTTATTGTGGACTGGGAAGGCGATTTTAAGCGCGACAACGTCACCAATGAGATCGATGTGATGGCAACGAAAGGGATCATCCCCGTTTTCATCAGCTGCAAGACCTGCGATGCCAGCACGGAAGCCCTCAACGAGCTTTCCGTACTGCGCGGCCGTTTCGGCGGCGGGATCTCCAGGGCAGTGATCGTAACGGCGGAGCGCTGCCGCGCGATCACCCGTCACCGCGCTTCGGAGCTCGGCATCGAAGTGATCGATCTGGAGGATCTTCGTTCCGGGGACGTCGGCGGACATCTTGTTTCCTTCCTGAACCGGACATAAAAAAGGAGCGGTCACGACCGCTCCTTTCGCTTTAGTGTCTTCAGGTATTCTTTTTGTTCCGGTGTGATGCGGTAGCTCTCGACCGCCTTTTGAATCGTCTTGTTGTGCGTCCACACGCCGAGCCGCTGCTCCGTTAAGTACGGCAGCGCCGCGGAATACTTTTTGGCAAGCGCCGTTGCGAAGTACCATGCGATCATCATGTTGACATAATATTCTCCCCTCTCCGCCCCGGCGACCCACGACAGATATTCCGGCGAAAAATCATCGTCAAGATAGAACGTCATCAGCATTTCCATCGCAAAGCGAACGGTGTAGGTTTCTTTTGCAGCGAGCCAGCTTCGGATATGCGGCAAAAGCTCCGTCTTGTGCTTGGCAAACGCCTTCGGACGCATCAGGTCGCAGGTTGCCCAGTTGTCGACATACGGCAAAAAGGCATCGAGCCGCGTGATGAGCGCAGCAAAATCCGTTTCCTCGCAGAGAACGAAACCGTGCAGGTTGTTTTCATCGTAATAGGTATGCGGAAGCGCGTCAAGAAACGCGCCGAGCTCCTCATTTTTCGCCACTTGCCTTGCAAGCCGGCGCAGCTCCGGCGTGCGCACACCGATGATCGTATTTTTATCGACCGTCGGCATCAGTTTTGCCTGAAAATCCCTGTATTTCAAATCCTGTAAGGCAAAAAGGCTTTGCAGGATTTCCTGCCCGATCACGCTCATTTTTTCTCCTTGAGGCACGTTAAAATGGTCTCGTCCGCGGGGCAAAAACGGTATTGCCCGATCTCCCCCACCGTGATCCAGCGAATGTCGTTGTGCTCCAGCCTCTGCGGCACACCGTCTGCAATCGCGGCATTGAAAAGCGTCAGATGTACGGTCAGGTCCGGGTACTCGTGCACCACTTCCATAAAAACATCATGCGGCGCAACGGTTACGGCAAGCTCCTCGCGGCACTCGCGGATAAGCGCCCGCTCCTTTGTTTCGCCCTTTTCCACTTTTCCGCCGGCAAACTCCCACAAAAGACCGCGCGCCTTGTGCGCCGGACGCTGGCAAATCATGAATCTGTCCCCGTTCCAAATCAGGGCGGCTACTACCTCGGTCATGGCTCTCTCCTTTTCCATCATGCCGGTTTTCTCATTTCCGCACAGGGACGATCTCGATCCAGTAGCCGTCCGGATCAAGGATAAAATAAATGCCCATTTTGGGGTTTTCAAAGCAAATGCAGCCCATCTGCCGGTGCTTCCGCTGCGCCGCTTCATAGTCCTCCGCGCGGAGAGCGAGGTGGAACTCACACTCTCCGAGATCGTACTTCTGCGGATGGTCACGCAGCCAGGTAAGCTCCAGTCGAAAATCCGTCTTGCCGTCGCCAAGATAGACGATCACATAGCTGCCGTCCTCAGCGACCTTACGCGTGCCGACAGGCTCAAGTCCCAGCGCCTCCTTGTAGAACGCGAGGGACCTGTCAAGATCCGTGACATTGAAGTTAAAGTGGTTGAAGGTAAACATTTTCTTTCCCCCCTCTATAGAAGGCTCATTTGTCCGCCGTCATTTTCTTTTACGGCGCCCGGCGTCTCGTTGTTTTCCGCTTCTTCGCCCAGCATGGCGAGAAATTCCTGCTCGCTGAGAACGGGGATCCCCAGCTCATTCGCCTTTTTCAGCTTTGAGCCTGCGGACTCACCGGCTACGACGCAGGTCGTCTTTTTGGAAACGCTGCCGCTTGCCTTTCCGCCGCGCGCTTCAATCAATGCCTGCGCCTCCTCGCGGGAGAAGCGTTCCAGCGTACCGGTCAGCACGAAGGTCATGCCTGCAAAGCGGTCGTCCGTCTGCTTTTCATTGGACGTCATGTTGACGCCCGCATCGCGCAGGCGGCGCAGCAGATCCTGCGACTGTTCGCTTTCAAACCAGTCGCGCAGGAAGTTCGCCGTGATTTCCCCGATGTCATCCACGTTAGTCAGATCCTCGACCGTCGCCTGTTCCAGCGCCTCCATCGAGCCGAACTTTTGCGCAAGCACTTTTGCCGCTTTCGCGCCGACCTGGCGAATGCCGAGGGCACAAATCAGTTTTGACAAATCATTCTGTTTCGACGCTTCGATCGCGCTGACCGCATTCTGCGCGCTCTTGAGACCCATACGGTCAAGCTGCGCAATGTCCTGCACCGTGAGCGTATAGAGGTCTGCCGGATTCTGCACGAGTCCCGCATCGATCATCGCCTGCAAAACAGCAGGACCGACGCCGTCAATGTCCATCGCGTCACGCGAGGTAAAGTGCTGAAGTCTTCGCAGCAGCTGCGCCGGACACTCCGCTCCCGTGCAGCGAACCGCCGCGCCGTCCGGGTCGCGCACGACCTTCGCCCCGCAGACAGGGCACGTCTCCGGCAAATGGTACGGCACGGCGTCCGCAGGACGCTTGTCCTTTTCGACACGCACGATCTCCGGAATGATCTCGCCGGCCTTCTGCACGACGACCGTATCTCCGATACGGATATCCTTGTCCGTGATGAAATCCTGATTGTGCAGCGTCGCATTCGTGACGGTCGTACCGGCAAGGCGCACAGGTTCGACAACCGCCTTCGGCGTCAGCACACCGGTGCGCCCGACCTGCACCACAATGTCCACCACTTTGCTCGGCTTTTGCTCCGGCGGATACTTGTAGGCGACTGCCCAGCGCGGTACCTTTGACGTAGAACCAAGCGACATGCGATCTGTCAAGTCATTCAGCTTGACAACCGCGCCGTCCATATCATAGGGCAAAAGCTCGCGTTCCTCGCCGAGGCGCACGATCTCCTGCTTACATTTCTCGATACTTCCCGTGCGCAGGTATGGAATCACGTTGAAGCCCTGCGACTTCATATAGTCGATGGTATCCGTGTGCTTTTCAAAAGTCCTGCCCTCGGCGAGCTGAAGGTTGAAAATCACAATGTCCAGCTTGCGCTGCGCGGCAAGACCGGCATCCTTCTGACGCAGTGACCCGGCAGCGGCATTGCGCGGATTGGCAAAGAGCGGCTCTTCGTTGAGCTCACGCTCGGCGTTGAGTTCACGGAACACGGTCTTGGACATGTAGACCTCGCCGCGGACGATCAGCTTGGGAAGTTTTTCGGGCAGCTCTTTCGGAATCATTTTGATCGTGCGAAGATTTTCCGTCACATCCTCGCCGGTGCGCCCGTCGCCGCGTGTCGCACCGCGGTAAAAGACGCCGTCGCGGTATTCAAGTGCGACGGAAAGCCCGTCCACCTTCGGCTCGACGCTGTATTCCACGTCCGCTACCTGCTCGCGCAGGTGACGGTCGAACTCTTCGACCTCCTCCTGCGAAAACACGTCCTGCAGGCTCTCAAGCGGCACCTCATGCGTTACCGGTGAAAATGCCGCGGAGACATGACCGCCGACACGCTGTGTCGGCGACGTCGGAACGATCTCCTCAGGATGCGCCGTTTCCAGCTCGCGCAGCTCACGCTGGAGCATGTCATATTCGTAATCCGAAATTTCGGGTGCGTCCTGGTCGTAATAGCGTTTGCTGTGGTATTCAAGAATCTCGCGCAATTCCTTTATGCGTTCCTGGTCGGACATCGTGTGCCCCCTTCTTATCCGTTGTTCATAATAAATTCTTCGGCGTTGGACGCCATGTCCTCGCCGTTGCTGAAATATGTGTAATTATCCGGCACGGAGCCGACAATGACCGTCTCGGCAACCGTGTAGGTGCTGCTGACCTTCGTCACCGTGGAAAAGCCCGGCAGGAGAATGCTGACGTACACATCAACGACAAGGTAGATCTGATGCTTCGTCTGGTTGATACCGGCGGAGGTGAAGGCGTTTTCAAAGTGTGCGCTCGACGACCCGACCGACTGCATTCGCACGCGAATCAGCGGTCCGCGGCCTGCAAGCAGCGGTGAACCGGTCAGCGTGCCGACCGGGATGGAAAGGTCCTTTGTGGAAACCTCCGAAAGCTTTTCAAGAATATCAACGAGGATCGCCGTCTGCAGGCGGTTGAATTCCGCCATGTTGCTCTTGACGGCGGTGATCTTGCCCTCGTTGTCCTTTTCAAAGGAGATCAGCTGGTCATAGTCCACGCCGCCGGAGTAGATCGTCTCATTGACCGCCGCACCCACGATACCGTTGACGGTGTTGGATACACGCGTCGTCGCAAGTGAGGTCAGGATCGGCTTTAAATGCATCGCCGCAACGATTGACAATGCCAGCAGCGCAAACGCCAGCGCAGAGGCGATCAGCAGCATTTTCTCCCTTCTTGAAAGCAAGCGGCGCATATACCTTCGCATTTTCCCACCTCACGGCAGATTATGCGCCGACAGCTTTTCCCTATGCGGATTTCTTTATTCTTCAAAGCTCGTTAAAGCGCGTTCACAAGCTCCTTGAAGACCCTTCCCCGCTCCATAAAGTCGCGGAACTGGTCAAAAGCGGCGCAGGCAGGTGAAAGCGTAACGACGTCGCCCGGTTTTGCGCGCGCGTTTGCCGTCTCAACGCACTCTTTCAAGCCCGCACAGCGAAGGATTTCCGGACTTCCGCAATAGTCCGGGCATGACCGCACCGCCTGCTCGATCGCATCCGCAGTAGCCCCGCACAAGATGAGCAGCTTCGCGTGTGAAATAATCTCAGGTGCAAGCGGTGTAAAGGGTATATGCTTGTCATATCCGCCGGCAATCAAAATGACTTTTTCTTCAAACGCGCGCAGTCCCGCGATCGTTCGCGTGGGACTTGAGGCAATGGAATCGTTGTACCATTTCACGCCGCGCAGCTCGCGCACCAGCTCGATGCGGTGCTCCACGCCGGCAAAGCTGCGGGCAGTCTGCTCCATCACGCCGGCGCCCACAAAATCACGCACCGCGGAAAAGGCTGCCATATAATTCTCAATATTATGCTGCCCGGGAAGCCTGATATGATTCTCCTCAACAATGGGCGTGCATGCACCGCCGCAGGAGGCGAACACCGTACCGGCGTCGAGAAACGCGCCGTTTTCCGTGCGTGTCCTGCGGGAGAAGAACCTGACCTCGCCTTTTGCTTCTTTCAGAAACGGCGCGGACGCCTCGTTGTCGGCATTGAGTACGAGAATATCGTTTTTGCCCTGATGCAGAAAGATGTTCTTTTTCGCCGCGACATACTCCGCCATATCCGTGTGCCAGTCCAGATGATTGGGCGCAAGGTTTGTCACGACCGCAATGTGCGGCGAGCGCTTCATGTCGAGAAGCTGGAACGAGGAAAGCTCCACCACAACGAGGTCGCTCTCCTTCATCTTTGCCGCATCGCAAAGCAGCGGATGACCGATGTTGCCGCCAAGCCATACCGTTTTCCCCGCCGCGCGAAGCATTTCGGCAATGACGCTGGCGGTGGTCGTCTTGCCGTCGCTGCCGGTCACGCCGATGATCGTGCAGGGACAGACCTCAAAAAAGACCTCCATTTCCGAGGTGATGACGCTCCCCTTTTCGCGCGCAGCGGCAAGCGCCGGCACGTCAGGCCGCATACCGGGCGTACGGAAAATAACGTCCGCGTCGAGATCGTCCAGATATCTCTCGCCAAGCCGCAGCTCTGCTCCCATGGACGTAAGCTCCGCCGCGCACGCGCCGAGCGCATCACGACTCTTCCTGTCGCAGGCAATGGTCCTGATGCCATTTTCGCAAAGCAGCGCAATCAGCGGCGTATTGGAAACGCCGATGCCCAGCACCGCAGCGGTCTTCCCCTTGAGCGAGAGAAGATAGTCCCTGACGGTCATGGCAAAATCTTCCTTTCGTGGTCATAGTTTTACTGATATAGTATAGCGCAATCGGGGATAAATAGCAACGCGGCAGGCAAATTTTTCTTATGCTTGACAATACGCCGCCCGATGGTCTAAAATACCTCTTGCGAGTAAGACAGACAGTCGCGTGTGCAGACCGAAAGGTCGTACATGAGGAAAGTCCGGGCTCCACAGGGCAAGGATAACGGGTAACGCCCGCCGAGAGCGATCTCAGGAAAAGTGCAACAGAGATATACCGCTCGGTGCTTTGCATCGAGTAAGGGTGGAAAGGCGAGGTAAGAGCTCACCCGATGGCGCGTAAAAGCGCCCATCGCTGTAAACTCTATCCGGAGCAACACCGCTATGGGAGCAACAGGCTTGCCCGGCCGCTCCCGGGGTGGCTGGAGCGTACCGGCAACGGTGCGCCAAGATAGATGACTGTCAAATACAGAACCCGGCTTACAGTTTTGCTCGTGTTTGATATGAGAGGGACAGCGGAAAACGCTGTCCCTCTCTTTCTTTCGGCAAACCGGCTTGGCTGCAGAATCAGTAGCCCCAGGTCATCAGCTTTCATTCTCCGCCCCTCAGTTCGGGCAATCCGCCATTGCCGGTTTGTCCACTCAAAATACGGATTCCACACCCCTGCACCGGTTTTCAAAAGCACAACCGACCAGACGTAAAATCCGGCAAAAATCCGGCACTCTTCTGCCGGTTTTCGCCCAATTTCCGCTTTCTCTCCTCCCAATAGTGAACAAAAGAGTTCTTTTGTTGAATCAACGGCAAAAAAGAAAAGAGCAGAAGAGCCTGCTCTTTTCTTTTTTTCATTGTGTTCTCATTTCATTTTGCCGAGCCGTACCAGTCGCACGATCACAGGTGAAAGCGCCACATTGAACAGAAGCTCGAAGAGGAAGTTCCCCCCTGCAAGACCGAGGAACATGTAGCCGACCACATTCTCGCCAAAGCCCATCGCCTCCGCCCATGCGCTCACCGGTTCCATAAAAAACAGCACGCAGCCGATCAGGAAAATGCCGGTGTTGACCACAGGGCAAATGACCGCAGACGCGATCACCGCAGCCGTTTTATGCTTTTCCTGCAGGGCGCGGTACATAAGACCCGCCGCACAGCCGCTCAGCACACCCTTGAGCACAACGGTCAGGATCGTACCGAGCGGATTGACCGCGAGAAAGGCCGCCGCATCACCGCTGATGAGCACGATGATCGCAAACACAAGACCGAGCCAAGCGCCTGCCGCCGCGCCATAGAGCGCCGCGCCGACCACGATCGGAACGAGCACCAGCGAGATGGAGAACATCCCAAAATGGATGAAGCTGCCCATCAGCTGCAGTACCACAACGATGGCGGTAAAAATACTCAGCCCTACGATTTTCTTTGTGTCAAATTGTTTCATGTTTTCTCCTTTTTTCTCCCCTGCGCGGGGAGTCCGGAGGGAAAGCCGAAGCTTAGTCCTGTTCCCAGTTGTGCCACACGTTCTGCACATCCTCGTTGTCATCCAGGAAGTCCAGCAGCTTTTCCATGTTCTTCACATCCTCGTCGCTCGAAAGCGTGACATAGGTCTGGGGAACCATGGAGATCTCGGCGCTGACAAATACATACCCTTTGTCTTCCAGCGCCTTGACGACTTCGTTGAAGGCATCGGGAGAGGTCGTGATCTCAAAGACGGAGCCGTCCGGCTCAAAGTCATCCGCACCGGCGTCGAGGGCGTCCATCATCACGGCGTCTTCTTCATAGTCGCCGTCTTCGTTATCGATAACGATCACGCCCTTCTTGTCAAAGGACCAGCTCACGCAGCCCTGCGCGCCCATGCCCTTGCCGTACTTATCGAAGTAATGGCGGACCTCGGGAGCCGTGCGCTGACGGTTGTCGGTCAGCGCTTCCACGATGACGGCAATGCCGCCGGGACCGTAGCCCTCGTAGGTGACGGACTCGTAGTTATCGGTGTTGCCGGAGCCGAGCGCCTTGTCGATCGTGCGCTTGATGTTGTCGTTGGGCATGTTGGCGGCCTTGGCCTTGGCGATCACGGTGGCGAGGCGGGAGTTGTTGTTGGGGTCGCCGGAACCGCCCTGCTTAACGGCAACGATGATCTCCTTTGCGATCTTGGTAAACGCCGCGCTGCGCTTCGCGTCAGCCGCGCCCTTCGTCTTTTGGATATTGTGCCATTTGGAATGACCGGACATAGTGATTTCTCCTTACATGTAGTATTGAATAACGTCCTGATGGACCGTTGAAATGACCGTTTCCGTTTCAGGGAAGCTTCTGTCGAGATATGCCTTGATCGCGCTGCAAATGACGTTTTCCGTCGGAAAATGACCTGCGTCGATCAAATTGAGTTCCTGCGTGTCAAGAAAGTCATGATAGCTCAAATCGCTTGTAACAAAGGTATCACAGCCAAGCGCGATCGCCTGCGGAATGTAATCACCGCACGCACCGCCGCCGACCGCGACCCGATGAACGCGCTTTCCGCCGTCGCGGTATCGCAGAGCACTGCAGCCTAAAGATTCTACCACAAAAGCAAGGAACTCTTCAAGCCCTTTTTCGCAAGAAAGTGTACCGACCCGCCCGATTTTTTCATCATTTAAGGGAATCGTATCAAAAAGACCCAGTTTTTCTGCCAGTTGGTCGTTCACGCCGCCCTCCGCCGCATCCAGATTGGTATGCATGCAGATTGCCGCAATGTCGTTTTTGAGCAGCGCCGTGAGGATGCGTCCCTGCGCATTGTCATCCAAAACATTCTGCACCTTATGCCAGGTACAGTTCATGACCGGGTGATGCGCCACGATCAGATCCGCGCCAAGAGCGCGCGCCTCGCGCACGACGCCTTCCGTAATATCAAGCGCAACGAGGATCCTTCTGACCTCCCGCGCGCCGCTGCCGACGAGCAAGCCGACATTGTCCCAGCTCTCGGCAAGCTCATGCGGCGCCCAGTCGTAAAGACGGGCTTCGACCTCTTTAACCGTTGCCATCTTCCCACTCCTTTTTTCTTTCTTGCAGTTCCTTGATCGTTGCACGAAGGTGCGCAATGCGCTGCTCCTTATCCGCAAGCCTGGAAGCTTGCAGTCCATCCGCCGCGCGCACAAGCTTTGTCATACGCTCGTCAATGTATTCACCCCAGAGCGGGTCGTGTGCAAGCTTCACGCCGCAGTACGCCTGCGCGGGGGTGAGCGCTTCGCTCTCTCCGCCGGTCGCGGTCAGCACGGCGTAGAGCATGTCCTTGTCGCGCACCAGACGCTCCTGTGTGATCACATAGCCGTTTCCGACAAGCCAGAGTCTCAGCAGTTCCGCTTTTGTCATCGGCTGAAGCAGCAGCAGCTTTTCTCTCGTCCACGGCGCATTTTTCAAAATCTCGATCATCGTCTCGCCGCCCATGCCTGCGATAATGACCGTGTCCGCCTCCTGCGGCGCGATGGCGTCCAGCCCGGCGCAGAGCCGAAACGCGATGCCCTCCGTGACGCCATACGCAAGCGCAGTCCTTCGCGCATGCTCAAGCGGCTCGCGGTTGATGTCAGAGGCGATGGCGCGGCAAACGCGCCGGTGCTGCAAAAGGTACACGGGCAGATACCCGTGGTCCGTCCCGACGTCCGCAACGGACGCGCCCCGCGGCACCAGCGACGCAAGCAGTGCAAGGCGGGGCTGCAATTGTAATTCTTTTTTCTCCACCGCGGGTCACTCCTATCAACAAGACGCATACGGAATGACCGTATGCGCCTGTTTTCCTTATTCCTCGACCGGCTTGTTGGCTTCCTCGTTCACAAGCTCAAGCAGCTTGTCCACGTCGATGCCATGCACCATGCAGGCTTCTTCCACAGTTTCGCCGCGGGAAGAAGGGCAGCCAAGGCAGTGCATCCCGATGGAAAGAAAGATCGGCGCGGTCTGCGGCGCAAAATCAAGAATCTCACCGATGATGGTGTCCTTTGTAATTTCAATCATGGTTCTTTACCTCCAAAATTCGATGGGAACAGTTTACCCTATTTTTCGCACATTTTCAATAGAAAATACAAAGAAAAGCGATCCGTTCACTTTCCGCGGATGCTGATCTCGCCGCTTTGCAGCTTCGCTTCCTCTCCGCCGTCAAACCGCACCTGCAGCGAAAAGTCCGGCTCGATCGCAAGCGCGTGCGCATGGCGCTCCATGCCCGGCGAGATCACGAGGATCTCTTTCCCCACCGTTCGATCGTACCGGCGATACGCTTCAAGATAGTGCTCCTTCTCCTGCGGCCAGTCGCACGAAAGCCGGTCCAGACGGCGGATCAGCTCGGCGCAAAGCGCGGCGCGCGGCTGCTCCTTCCCAAGCGCCTGTGCAAGCGAAACAGCGATATCGCGCAGCTCCGGCGGAAAATCTTGCGCACCTTCGTTGACATTCACGCCAATGCCGACAACCACATAGTCGATGAGATTGCTCTCGCTCTCAACGGAAAGCTCGGTGAGAATGCCGCAAAGCTTCCTGCCGCCAAGCAGCAGGTCGTTCACCCATTTGATCTCCGGCTCAACACCGCATACCGTTGATATCGCAGAAGCCGCGGCAACAGCCGCCCATGCCGTAAGCATGGTGCTGTCTGCCGGAGCACCCTCGATCCGCAGCAGATAGGAAAGGTAGATCCCCTTACGGTCCGGCGACGCAAAACTGCGCCCACGGCGTCCGCGTCCTTTTGTCTGCCCTTCCGCGATCACGACCGTGCCGGAGGGTGCGCCGTCATTCGCAAGCGCCTTGAGATATCGGTTCGTTGAATCCACCGTGTCGAGGCAGATCAGCGTCTGCGCGCGTTTCTCACCAAGCAGCGCCATCAGCTCCCCGCCCGTCAGGCGGTCCGGACTCCGCTCAAGCCGATAACCGCGGTTTGTCACAGCGGTGATTTCATATCCCTCCGCACGCAGCGCCTTGACAGCGGTGCTCACCGCCATGCGGCTCACGCCGATCTCTGCGCTGATCTGTTCCCCGGAGAGAAAACCGTCCGTCCCCTTCAGCAGAGACAGGACCCTGTTCTTTGTCATGCCGCCCCCTCCCTTTTTCGGTATCATACAGCAGGAACAACAAATTGTAAAGTATTTTCTTTTTTATCTTGACAATTCATTTCCGCTGTGCTATCTTTGTAAATCATATTTCGTAATACATTTACAATTATGACACTTACCATCTTGGAGGCAAACAATGACAGCAGAAACGGTCAACAACAAAACACTCAAAACGCGCGACTTGACGCTCATTGCGCTTTTTGCCGCGCTCATTGCCATTTGCGCGTGGATCACGGTACCGATGCCCGACGTTCCGTTCACGATGCAGGTCTTTGGCATATTTATGGCGCTGCTGCTCCTCGGCGGACGGCGCGGCACATGGTCAATCCTGCTCTACCTCCTGCTCGGCGCGGTGGGACTGCCGGTCTTTTCCGGCTTCCGCGGCGGCATGGGAGCACTTTTGAGTGTAACGGGCGGGTATCTTATGGGCTTTGCCTTTTCCGGTCTTGTTTATTGGGCGATCACGGCAGCCGTCAAAAAGGACAGCTTGATCGTGCAGGTATGTTCCCTCCTCGCCGCGCTTTTTGTCTGCTACACCTTCGGTACCCTGTGGTTTGTGCTCGTCTATCTCCACGGCGGCAGTACGGTGAGCGTCGGGCTCGTGCTGATGAAATGCGTCGTGCCGTACCTGATTCCGGACTTTGCCAAGCTGGCGCTGTCTGTCACCATAGCAAAGGCAGTCAAAAAACACGCCATGCACTGAGCATGCGCGCTTTTCGCGGCAAATAAACAAAAAAGCGTCCGTCATCTGACGGACGCTTTTTTCATCAAAGACAATCACAAAGAATTACTGCTCAGCACGCATCTTGGCGAAGCAATCGCTGCAGTAAACGGGACGGTCAGACTTGGGCTCGAAGGGAACCTTTGCCTCGCCGCCGCAGGCTGCGCAGACTGCGGTGAAGTATTCACGCGGACCACGAGCGGCGTTCTTGCGAGCGTCGCGGCAGGCCTTGCAGCGCTGGGGCTCGTTCTGGAAGCCGCGCTCTGCGTAGAACTCCTGCTCACCGGCAGTAAACACGAATTCATTGCCGCATTCTTTGCAAACTAAAGTCTTGTCTTCGTACATGATTTTACCCTCTCTTTGAATAAGAAAAAAATATATATGCGCTCAGCGTTTGCTGATGTCGCCGGAAGTAATGTGCCGCGCCGCCTTGCGTCTGACGCGCTGCACGGCGTTGTCCACCGACTTTGGGGAACGCCCCATCGTCTCAGCGATTTCCTTTACGGAAAGACCGTCCAAATAGTACCCTAAAATCTTCGCTTCAAACTCGGACAACTGCTTGCGCGTGCTCTCCAAAAGGCTTGACACATGATCCCTGTCGATAATCAAAAGCTCAGGGTCGGTCAAGTTCATAAGAAAAGCACCGGAGGTGTAAGAATTACTGTCAAAGAAAGGGGTATCCAATGATATGGATTGGTTCAGCGGGAAATGCTTGTCGCGCGAAGCCGCGCGAAGCGCAGAATAAAGCCGGTTGCGGATGCAGGTCTCGGCAAAGGTCTTGAATGACGCCGCCTTATCCGCACGGTATTCGCGGATCGCCTGAATGAGACCGAACATACCCTCCTGGATCAGATCCTCCCCATCGCCGCCGGCGAGGAACAGCGGACGCGCACAGGCGCGCACCATACTGTAATAGCGCGTGACAAGCGCTTCCTCCGCTTCCCGGCTGCCGCTGCGCACCTTGGCGCAGAGCTGCTCATCAGAGAGGCCGCTCAAACAGATATCCGCTTTTTCAATCTGCTTAGACATCTTCTATTATACCTATTCCGTCACGAATTTGTCAAGTATTTACGAAAATCTGATGGAAAAAAAGATAAATTTTAGAGTGTTTTTACGCGTTCGACCAGTCTTTCGGCAACCTGACGCGCAATTTCCTCCGTTTTCGCCTCGACCATGATGCGGATCAGCGCCTCCGTTCCCGATGCACGCACGAGAACCCGACCTTCACCGGCAAGCCTGCGCTCCTCCCGCTCGACGGCTTCTCTGAGGGCTTCGGACGCCATGATGCACTCTTTCACGCCGTGCTCATTGGAAACGGCGACATTGAGCAGCACCTGCGGATACTGCGGGCAAACAGAGGCAAGTTCGGAGGCTTTCTTCCCGGAGCGGGCAAGGATCTGTAAAAACTGCAGCGCAGTCAGCTCTCCGTCGCCGGTGGTGGCAAACTCGGTAAAGATCATGTGCCCCGACTGCTCGCCGCCCACGCGGTAGCCGCACTCCACCATCTTTTCCAAAACATTTCGGTCGCCCACGCTCGTAACGGCAAGGTCGATGCCGCTGTTTCTGCAGAATTCGTGCAGTCCGAGATTCGACATGACCGTGGCGACGACGGTGTTGCCGTTGAGCTTGCCGCGGCGCTTCAGCTCCATACCGCAGACCGCCATGATCTTGTCGCCGTCGATCACGCCGCCGGTCTCATCGACCATCAGGCAGCGGTCCGCATCGCCGTCGAACGCAACGCCGATGTCGTACTTCCCTGCAACGACGTGTCCGGCAAGACTGTCCAGGTGTGTGGAGCCGCAGTGATTGTTGATGTTCACGCCGTCCGGCTCGCGGTGGATAAAATCGACATAGCAGTTGAATCTCCCGAACAGCTCCGGCGCCGTGGCGGAGGCTGCGCCGTTGGAGCAGTCCACCAGCACGCGAAGTCCCGAAAGGTCGCTTTCGACCGTGCCGGCGAGATGGTTGATGTACGCTTCCTTCGCCTGCTTGAGTCCGTGGCGCAGTACGCCGATCTGATCGTGCGTCGCGACGGCGATCGGCTCGTCACTGAGAAGCTTTTCTTCGACCTTCGCCTCTGTCTCATCCGGCAGCTTGTAGCCCTTTTCGTTGAAGACCTTGATGCCGTTGTGCTCATAGGGATTGTGCGACGCGGAGATAACGATGCCTGCGTCCGCACCTTTCAAAACCGTCAGATAGGCAACCGCAGGTGTCGGCAGCACGCCGAACGGCATCACATCGCCGCCGACGGCGCAAATACCTGCAATGAGCGCGCTTTCGAGCATATCCGAAGAGATGCGTGTATCCTTGCCTATGGTAATGAGCGGTTTTCTGCCCTTTTCTTCCTTTAAGACCGCGGCAATGGCCTTGCCCGTTTTAAACGCAAGGTCGACCGTCAGATTTTCACCGACAACGCCGCGAATGCCGTCTGTACCGAATAATTTTCCCATTTTTCTTCTCCGAAATCTCAATTACCGTTATTCAATGGTCAGCTGCTCCGCCCCGTCTGAGAGGCGATCGGGAACGGACAAGCCGAGGTGCTGATACGCCTTGTGCGTCACGCAGCGGCCGCGCGGCGTGCGCTTCAAAAAGCCAAGCTGCATAAGATAAGGCTCATACACGTCCTCGAGCGTGACAGCCTCCTCCCCGATCGTCGCCGCCAGGGTCTCAAGTCCGACCGGACCGCCGCCGTAGTTTTCAATGACAGACCGGAGCATACGGTGGTCGATGGGGTCAAGCCCGAGCGCGTCGATCTCAAGCGCACGCAGCGCTTCGTCCGCCATTTCCCGCGTAATGACGCCGTTTCCCTTTACGTCCGCGAAGTCGCGTACACGCCGCAGCATCCGGTTGGCGATGCGTGGTGTGCCGCGCGAGCGCCTGGCGATCTCCAGCGCGCCGTCCGGGTCAATTTTGACATTCAGAATCCCTGCGCTGCGCGTGACGATTTTTGCAAGCTCCTGCGGCGTGTACAGCTCCAAACGCAGCGTCACGCCGAAGCGGTCGCGCAGCGGCGCCGAAAGCTGACCGGAGCGCGTCGTTGCGCCGATCAGTGTGAAGCGCGGAAGATCCAGACGGATGGAATTTGCGCTCGGTCCTTTGCCGACGATGATGTCAAGCGCATAGTCCTCCATCGCCGGGTATAAGATCTCCTCCACGCTGCGGTTCAGGCGGTGGATCTCATCGACAAAAAGGATGTCGTTTTCGTTGAGATTGGTCAAAAGCGCGGCAAGATCTCCCGCCTTTTCGATGGCAGGTCCAGAGGTGATACGGATGTTGACGCCCATCTCCTGCGCGATAATGCCGGCAAGCGTCGTCTTGCCGAGACCCGGAGGTCCGTGCAGCAGCACATGGTCAAGAGACTCTTCCCGCTTTTTTGCCGCTGCGATAAACACCGCGAGGTTGCTCTTTGCCTTCTCCTGTCCGATGTATTCCTGAAGCGTCTTCGGGCGCAGCGAGCCCTCCTGCGCGTCCTCCTGCAGGAAGGTCTTCGCCACGATCGGCTCTTCGTAAATATCGGTTCCAAAGTCAATGCTCACTTGCTCACTTCCCTTTCCGTTCTTCCGCTCCGCGCCCTTCAGCGGGAGACGCAAGCGCTTCTGCCGCTATGCTCAGTACACGATGACAAAATAAATCACATAGAGCCAGCTGAGAAGACCGTGTACGATCGCCCAGAATACGCTGTGCCAGTTGGCGTAGGAAATGACCATCGCAAGGCAGGTGCCGAAGGTGATGCCGCTTTTGGCAGCTTTCTTTGCATTTTCGTTCATTTTCACTTTACCATCCTTTTCAAACTCTGACGAATAATTTCCTCCAGCGGCAGATTCTCCACATCGATGCCCTTGAGTGCAGCAGAGATATCCTGCTGGGTATAGCCAAGTACGGCAAGCGCCTGCGCAGCTTCGACCGCCTTGCTTCCTTCCGCCGCAGCGGCCGCGCCGCCGAACGGCAGGTCAATGTCGTTCTGATCCTTTGCGATCTTGTCCTTGAGCTCCAGAATAATACGCTGGGCAAGCTTCTTGCCGATGCCTGGTGCGGCGGTCAGCGCCTTTTCATTGTCCGTGATGATCGCCATGGCGAGGTTTTGCGGTGTGCAGGAGGAAAGGATCGCCAGCGCCGCCTTCGGACCCACGCCGGACACGCCGATGAGCTGTCTGAAGCTCCCCAGCTCGCCCTGCGTCGCAAAGCCGTAAAGGTCGAACACATCCTCCCCAACGTTGAGATAGGTGAAAAGTTTTCCCCGCTTTCCCACCTTGAGCTGCGAGATCGTCGTGCCGGTCGTTTTACAGGCATAGCCCACGCCGCCGCAGTCGATCACCGCGAGGTACGGCTCCACATGCGCGACCGTCCCCTCCACATAATAGAACATTCGGTTTCCCTCCTGTCAGATCGTTTCTTTCACGCCGCCGCCCTGCACGCGGCTTAAAAGCGAGGTCGCCGAGCGGGCGTGGCAAAGCGCGATTGCAAGCGCATCGGCGGCATCGTCGGGCTTTGGCACGCTTTTGAGCTTCAAAAGCCGCCTGGTCATATCCATCACCTGATGCTTTTCCGCCTTCCCGTAGCCCGTAACCGCCATTTTGACCTGCATGGGCGTGTATTCATAGAGCGGGATCCCGCTCCTTTGCGCCGTGAAAAGGATGATGCCGCGACCGTGCGCGACCGCGATGCCAGTCGTGATGTTATTGCTGAAAAACAGCTCCTCCACCGCAATGGCGTCCGGCTGAAACTGCGCAAGCAGCGTTTCAAGATCGTTCCCGATCTGCACGAGCCGCTCGGCAAGCGAAAGCTCCTTGGGCGTCGTGATCGCGCCGTATTGCAGCATCCGCTGCCCGGTTCTGTCCGATTCGACCAGTCCGAAGCCGACGGTGGCTATGCCGGGATCGATGCCAAGGATCCGCATGCGCCTCACCCCCCACGATAGATGCCATATATTGTATCAAACATTTGTCCAAAACGCAACCGTAAGTTACATCTCGGCAAAAGCGGGCGCGGAAAGCGCCGGAGCACGGCAAAGAAAGACCGCTTCCTTCCGGAAGCGGCTGTAATTCTCTCTTTTACGCTCTTGGGTGCGCCTTCTGATAGATATCCTTGAGCTGCTTTTTGACAACGTGCGTATAGATCTGCGTGGAGGAAATATCCGCATGCCCCAGCATCTCCTGAATGGAGTGCAGATCCGCGCCGTTTTCCAGCAGGTGCACCGCAAACGAATGACGCAGCGTGTGGGGCGTGATGTCCTTGGAAATGCCCGCCAGCTCCTGATAGTGCTTGACGATCTTCCAAAAGCCCTGGCGGCTCATACGCTCGCCGTTCATGTTGACAAACAGCGCCGTTTCCTCGGGGTCGGCGATCAGCTGGGGGCGGATCTCCTTTATGTAGTCGGAAAGCGCCTTGATGGCGGTGGGATAAAGCGGAATGATGCGCTCCTTCCCTTTGCTCTCGCAGCGGATAAAGCCGGCGCTGAGACTCACATCCTCCTCGTTCAGGTCAATAAGCTCACTGACGCGGATGCCGGTGGCATAGAGAAGCTCCAGCATCGCGTGGTCGCGGTAGCCCTTCGCATCCACGCACTTCGGCTGGTCGAGAAACAGCTCGACCTCTTTGTTGGTGAGGATCTCCGGGAACTTGCGCTCCACCTTCACGGCGGCAACGCCCTTGACCGGATTGCTCTTCACTTCGCCGTTCATCTGCAAAAATGCGTAAAACGATTTGAGCGACGCGATCGAGCGCGTAACGGTGGCGGCGGATTTTCCTCTGCCGCTCATCCAGGCAAGGTACGCATTCACATCAGACTGCTTCACCTTGCGCAGATCCATCGGACGGTGCTCGGAAAAATAGGCTTCAAACTGATGCAGATCACGCATATAGGAAGCAAGCGTATTGGAGGAGGCATGCTTTTCCTGCGCCAAATAGTCCTGATACTGTTCCAACAGTCCGACCACGAAAAAACACAGCTCCTCTCACAAAAAATAGCGGCTAAGACGCAGCCAAAGCCAAAAACTGCGGCACAAGCCAAAGCTCCAGTACGGAGCCGATCAACAAACACACACAACAGATACCGAACCGGTACCAATAGTCCGTCCCATAACTGACCGGACGAACACGCTTGCCGTTTCCAATCGAAAACAATGCCAGCGAACGAGCTTTATCGAGCGCCTGAACGCTCAAAATCAGCGTACACGGCAGCACAAAAAGCATACGGACCGCAAACAGTGCCAGCAGCAGCAAAAAGCTCTCTCTTCCGAGTGTGGAGGCAAAGCAAAACAGCGAAAAGGAAAACAAAAAGCCCTCGAACGCGCACAGCAGCGGGATCAGCAGCACACCGATGGACGCGAAGCCCAGCAGGAACACGAGCAGCGGGGCTCTAAAAAAGCACACGAGCGTCCGCAGCACCGCCGCGGCGCTCAAGTCGTCCTGAGAAGCAAGGAGAAAATACCCTTCAAAATAGCGCCCAAGCTCCTCGCCCGTTTCCGCCGCGCAGTTTCCGGCAAAGAGGTAGCCGCAAACGATCCCGGTCGCCAGCAGCGCAGCCAGCAGGAGCATGGTAAGCGGAAGCTCCTCCCAGGAAACAGCGCGAATTCTTCTTGCTTTCGCAAACACAGCCAAGTCCTTCACCTCACAGTATCTCCGCGGCAGATCCGCATCGCAAAGGACTTCAAACGCTTTAATAAATATAAGTCTTTCCGTCCCTTTTCGCAAGCAAATTTGCCCATTTTCTCCAATTTTGTCAATTATGTCAAAACGTTATGTAAATTGCATTATGTAAACGCTGTAAACAAGCGCGCTCCCCTCTTCGATCGAAACAAGATGTAGTGCCGCATTCCACATTGGCTCACCAAATATGGAACGGCGTCTGCAAATTACCACTTTTGGTCGAATTTTCTGCCTCTATTTGTATTTTTCCCCCATTTGTGCAAATCGTAAAACTTCTTTTTCCATCTCTTCCCCCACCGCCGGATCAAAAAGCAAAGGGTATCCTTTATGTTCACCTGTGTACTCTGCTTTTACGTTTAGCCCTCTTTTTCTTCGCGCTCTTCTTTCCCGACAACAGATATGACAATGCCGCTCCGCCGAGTATCGGCAGGATCAGCCACAGCACGCGCGCAGGCGTCAGCGTATCTCCGATGAGAAAGCCCAGCAGCACCGTGACCAGATAAAAGCTGCCCGCGCATCCGAGCGTCATCGCTCCCCGCTTCACGGTCTTTTTTCCGATCAAAGCCGCGCCGATCAAAGAAGCGGCTGCCGCACTCACCCACACGCACCGTGCCATCTGTTCTTCCCCGATCACGCCGCGCACGGTCAAAAGCGAAAAGAGAGCCATCAGCAGCACATACACACAAAGGCAGATGCCCGTTCCCGCAGCACATTGCCTTACATACCATTTCGTACCCAGGGTTTGATTCACGCAAACAACCTCCCTCGTTTCAGCTCATGAGAGCTTATGACGAGGGAGGTTGTTTTATGATATGGAGTTGTTCGCTTTACTTGATCTCGGGATCGTAATCCTTGGCGTCTTTTTCCTTGGGTGCTTCGACCACAACGGGCTCTTCCGGCTGATCGGGCTCTTCCACCTTGGCAGGCTCTTCCGCCTCGGCTTCCTTCTTGACCTTTTTGCCCTTCTGAGCGGCAGCCTGCTCCATGGACTCGGTGGACTGGATGCCCCACTTGGCAATCTCAATGCGCACGCGGTCCTCAGAGGTCTCAAACACGATCGTGGTATCGTTCACCTGCACAACGCGGCCGACCATACCGCCGATAGTGGTGACGCGCTCGCCCTTCTTCAGGGAGTTGCGCATCTCTTCCGCCCGCTTTTTGCGCTTGTTCTCGGGACGGATGATCATGAAATAGAACACCGCGATCATGATAACGATTAGCATAATGGAATCCATACGTTTCAGTTCCTTTCAAAAACAATGATAGATGTATTATAGCGAAAGCAGAATTGTTTCGCAAGTGGTTTTTCAAAGAATTACACGCGCTCTCCCAACTTTTCGCTGTATTCCGCACGAAAAGCGGCAAATTCACCGGCATCGAGTGCATCGCGGATCCGCTGCGCAAGCTTATTGTAGAAATAGAGGTTGTGCATCACCGCAAGACGCAGCGCAAGGATCTCATCCGCTTTGAACAGGTGGCGCAGATACGCACGCGAAAAATTGCGGCAGACAGGACAGTCGCACTGCCCGTCGATCGGTTTTTCGTCAAGCTTGTATTTCTCGTTTTTGAGATTCAACGTGCCGGACCATGTGAACAGCTTGCCGTGGCGCGCATTGCGCGCGGGCATCACGCAGTCGAAAAAGTCCACGCCGCGCGCAACGCCCTCAATGATATTGGACGGCGTGCCCACGCCCATGAGATAGCGCGGCTTGTCCTTCGGCATGTACGGTTCCACTGCGTCAATGATATCGTACATCACCTGCGTCGGCTCGCCGACCGCGAGACCGCCGATCGCGTAGCCGTCACAGTCGATCTTCGCGATGGCTTTCATGTGCCAGATGCGAAGGTCGGCATAGGTCGCGCCCTGATTGATGCCGAAGAGCATCTGTCCGGGGTTGACGGCGTCGGGCAGCGCGTTGAGCCGGTCATGCTCAATCTTGCAGCGCTCAAGCCAGCGCAGCGTCCGTTCGCACGACGCCTTGGCATAGTCATACTGCGCGGGATTTTCCACGCACTCGTCAAACGCCATGGCAATATCGCTGCCGAGATTCGACTGGATGCGCATGCTCTCTTCCGGTCCCATGAAGATGCGGTGTCCGTCAAGATGCGAGGCGAAGGTCACGCCTTCCTCCCGGATCTTGCGCAGTCCCGCAAGCGAAAAAACCTGAAAGCCTCCGCTGTCGGTCAGGATGGGTCCGTCCCAGCACATGAACCTGTGCAGACCGCCCATCGCGCGCACCACCTCATCGCCCGGGCGCAGGTGCAGGTGATACGTGTTGGAAAGCTCGATCTGGCAGCCGATGTCCTTGAGGTCGAACGCGCTCAAGCCGCCTTTGATCGCCGCCTGCGTGCCGACATTCATAAATACCGGCGTCTGCACTTCCCCGCCGTGGGCGCAGCGGAATTTGCCGCGCCGGGCTTTGCCTTCATATTTGATTACCTGAAACATAAGGTTTCTCCCAACGTGTAAGTTTACGAAATAAACATCGCATCGCCGAAGCTGAAAAAACGGTAGCGCTCACGCACAGCCTCTTCGTAGGCTGCGAGCACATGCTCGCGCCCGGCAAGCGCCGAGACAAGCATGATCAGCGTGGACTGCGGCAGATGGAAATTGGTCACAAGCGCATCCATCACCTTAAATTTGTACCCGGGATAGATAAAAATATCCGTCCAGCCGGCGCTTGCCTCCATGTGTCCGTCCTCCTTCGCCCAGCTTTCAATTGTGCGGCAGGAGGTCGTACCCACGCAGATCACGCGTCCGCCGTTCGCCCTGGTCTCATTGATCAGATCCGCCGTTTCCTGCGGGATCACGCAGTATTCGCTATGCATATCATGGTCTGTAATGTCTTCTTCCTTTACAGGTCGGAAGGTGCCCAAACCGACATGCAGGGTCACATAGCCGAGTTTCACGCCCTTTTCCTGTATCCTCCCGAGCAACTCCGGCGTAAAGTGCAGACCGGCCGTCGGCGCAGCCGCGCTGCCGTTGACCTTGGAATAGACGGTCTGATAGCGTTCCCTGTCCTGCAGCTCCTCCCGGATGTAGGGCGGAAGGGGCATTTTGCCCAGATGCTCCAGCACCTCGAGGAAGATCCCCTCGTAGGAAAAGCGCACCATGCGGTTGCCGCCCTCGAGGACATGCGTGACCTCCGCGGTCAGCTCGCCGTCTCCGAAGCTCATCTGCGCGCCGGCGCGCAGATGCTTGCCCGGGCGCACAATGCACTCCCACGTTTGCTCCCCGCGGTCAATGAGCAGCAGCACCTCACACGCGCCGCCGCCCGGCAGACGCTTGCCAAGCAGTCTCGCCGGCAGCACGCGGGAGTTATTGAGGATCAGACAATCGCCCGGCTTGAGAAAATCGGGCAGTTCGTAAAAGTGGTGATGGGAAAATTCGCCCGTCACTTTGTTAAGACACAAAAGCCGGGAGGCGTCGCGCCGCTCGATCGGCGTCTGGGCGATCAGCTCCTCCGGAAGCGCATAGTCGAAATCTTTGGTTTTCATATTCTTCTTTCCGCGTTAATAGATAGTAACGCCTGTATAGTAAAATTCCAGGATATCGCGATAGGTGCAGCCGAGGTCTGCCATGGCGTACGCGCCCCACTGGCTCATGCCGACATGATGTCCGTTTCCGCTGCCGGTAATGGTGAAGCTATCCGTCGAAACGCCCGCATTCTTATCCTCAAGCGCCGATACACCCTCTGAAGTGATCACATAGGTATCCGCAGGCCGGGCGCTGTACGGCGTTTTACCGCTGCCGGAGATCACATAGATCCCGGAAAGGGCGACCGTGCTCGAGGCACCATTGACATAGTAGCTGTCAGGATTTCCGCCGTTGATCTGAAAGCGCATGCTGCGAAGACCGAGAATCGTGCGGCACGACTCCCGCTGGAAGGTCTTCGTGCCGTTCGTCCCGACAAAGGTAACGGAAAGGACATTCCCGTTATCCGTCAGCGCGGAGACATAGAGATTTTTTACCGTTCCGATCGAATAGCCCTTGCTCTTGAGCAGTGCCGTCAGTTCCGCAGCGGAATAGGTCGTAGACCAGTTGTACTTTGGAACGCGTGACGCGACATATTGCTCGTACGGGTCTGTCTTACCCTTGAGATACGGCACATCGCTGCCCCAGACGTTTTCACAGTCCTCGCTCGCGCCGCCGTTGCTGGAATAGTAGACGGCATTCTCCACAATGGAGCCATTGTAGTAAAGATACTTCCCCGCCGTGCTGTCCACCGCCGAATCGGAATGCTCATTGCAGGCGGATGCCCCCTGATAGACCTGGCAGTCCGTCGTTGTACACACGTCAAAGCCCTGGCTTCTGTGCCGTGTCTGGCAGACGGCATAGGTCCGCGCACAGATGCTCTGCGCCTTGAGCGCCTCGATGGGCCAGGTATTGCTCATTTCCCAGGGAATCACGCACTTGACATAGTCCTCGATATTCACGACGTTGATCACATTGATGTTGCCGCCGGTCACGCGCTGGTATTCAAAGCCGCCGTAATAGCGGTAGCCGCGGAACCACGTCACCGTCTTCTCCCCCGCTTCGATCGGCAGGATGCCCAGCGAGTACAGACCGCTGCAGTCAAAACCGAAGAGCACCGTATTGGTGCCCGTGATGAAAACCTTCACGCCTGTGCTGCTGGCGCCGACCACGCAGGACGCCGCGTCATAGCTGTACCGCGCAGCTTCCGCCTCACCCGGCGTGGCATAGGTGCCGATACGCACGCGGTAGCTTCCCATCACATAGGCAGGATAGCCGCCGCAGCGGTCCGCCGCCGTGCGCGCCTCGTCAAAGTCTGCATACTCCTTATCGAGCTCAACGGCGTAGGTCGTGTCCGTTGTCACCGTGATTTTTTCACACTCGCTGCCAACATATCCAAGCTGCGTAAATTCGCGCGAGGAATCATAGTACCCGAACGCATAGCCGTCAAAGTCGGAATAGTTCTGCAGGTTCGCCGATGACATCGCATCGCTGCCGTATTTAATGCCGACTTTGAGCATATCATTCTCCATGGCCTGCGCGCTCACGCCGAGCAGCACCGCCAACAGCAGCGTCAATACCATGGTTTTGCAAGCTTTCCCCATTGGCTCCCCCAATTCCTTTCCAAATGATTATGTTTTCCATTATAAGATAAAATTCCCTATGTTTCAAGAAAAAGCGGCTAACTTTTTCCTGTTAAAAAATGTCAGCAAAATATCAAGGAAAGAAGGAGTTTTTTATGAAACAACCTCTCTTCACCGGCTGCGGCGTCGCCATCGTCACCCCGTTTCACGGCGGCTGCGTCGATTATGAAGCCTTTCGCCGTCTTGTGGATTGGCAGATCGAAAGCGGCACGGACGCGATCATTGTCTGCGGTACGACCGGCGAAGCCGCCACACTCACGCACGAAGAACGCACGGAGCTGATCAAAACCTGTGTTGCGCAGGTCGATCATCGCGTACCGGTGATCGCCGGCAGCGGCTCCAACAATACCGCCGCCGCGATCAGGCTCTCCGAAGAAGCGCAGGCACTCGGCGCGGATGGGCTGCTCGTCGTCACGCCCTACTACAACAAGGCGACACAGCGGGGTCTCATCCGGCACTTCACCGCCATCGCGGACGCGGTGGAGCTTCCCGTCATTCTCTACAACGTTCCCTCGCGCACGGGAGTCAGCTGCACAGCGGAGACCTACGCCGCTCTCGCGCAGCACCCGAACATCAACGGCGTCAAGGAGGCAAGCGGAAGCTTCACGCTCATACAGGATACGCTCAACCTCTGCCCCGCCGGCTTTTCCGTCTGGTCCGGCAACGACGAGGATACGACCGCTGTCATGGCGCTCGGCGGCAAAGGCGTCATCTCTGTGGCCGCCAATATCATCCCGCGCGAAATGCACACATTGACGGAGCTTTGCCTGCACGATGAATTTGCCGCAGCCGGAACGCTGCAGCTGCGCATGGCGGAGCTGATCCGCGCGCTTTTCTGCGAGGTCAATCCCATCCCCGTTAAGGCGGCCATGGAGGAGCTGGCTCTGTGCGGCGGTGAACTGCGGCTGCCGATGTGCGGCATCTCAAGCGAAAACCGCGCGCGCGTCAAAGCCGCCATGGAGCGCTTCGGCGTCGCGGTACCATAAAATATAAAAAAGATACGCCTCTTTATAAAAAGAAGCGTATCTTTTTTATATACTTATATACAAAGAATCTCTGAATCTCTCAGCTTTTCTTTTTCAGCCGCTTATCGACGCGGACTGCAAGCCCGGTGCCGAAGCCCTGCAGAAGCTGCACAAGCAAAATGAGCAGCAGCACAGCCAAAAGCATGATAAGATACTGATAGCGGTAGTATCCGTAGTTGATGGCGATCTTGCCGAGACCGCCGCCGCCGATGATACCGCTCATCGCGGAATAGCCGAGGACGGTGGTGACCGCAATGGTTCCGTTGGCAATCAGGGACGGCAGGCTCTCCGGCAGCATCACCTTGCAAACGATTTCCCAGGGCGAGGCGCCGAGGCTTTGCGCCATTTCTATGACATTCGGGTCCACCTCGCGCAGGCTGCTTTCCACAAGCCGCGCGATGAACGGGAACGCCGCGATCACCAGCGGGACAATGGAGGCCGTGGTGCCGACCGATGTACCGACGATCCACCGCGTGAGCGGGATCACTAAAATCATCAGGATCAAAAACGGGATCGAGCGCAGCAGGTTCACCACAACGTCCAGCGTGCGCAGCAGCCACTTGGGCAGCGGACGGATTCCGCCCTTCTGTCCGGTCACGAGCAATACGCCGAGCGGAAGTCCGATCACGATGGCGAAGAAGGTGGCAAGAAGCGTGACATAGACCGTTTCCCAAAGCGCAAGCAGGAACTGCGAGGAGACGACCTCCCATGTTTTTTGCAGCGTTTCCTGTGAAAAAAGATTACTGAGCATCGGTCTTCACCTCCGTGGGAATGACGTTTTCCGTCTTTTTCAAAAATGCAATGGCGCGTTCCGCCTCTTCCGAGGAAGCGAAGCTCAGGATCATCGAGCCGTAGACCTTCCCGCCGATGCTCTTGGTCGAGGCATAGAAAATGTTGGCAGGGATCCCCTCCTGCAGCGCAAGATGCGCGATCAGCGGCGTGCAGGTCGTCTCCGCGCCGTCAAACACAACGCGGACCAGATTCTCCACTTGATTTGCAGTGGCAAGCATTTCTTCCGCCTTTTCCGGAAATACAAGCTTTTTCGCCGTCTCGGACTTCGGATTCGAGAAGATTTCGCTGACCTTGCCTTCCTCCACAACACGCCCCTCATTCAGGATGGCAACATGGTTGCAGATGCTCTCCACCACGCTCATCTGATGCGTGATGACGATAACGGTAATGCCGAGCGTTTGATTGATCTCACGGATGAGCTGCAAGATAGACTGCGTCGTCGTAGGGTCGAGCGCACTGGTCGCCTCGTCGCAAAGAAGAACCTTCGGCTTGCTCGCAAGCGCCCTGGCAATCGCCACGCGCTGCTGCTGTCCGCCGGAGAGCTGGCTTGGATAGGCATACGCCTTATCCTGCAGGCCGACCATGTTCAAAAGCTCCATGGCGCGTTTTTCCGCCTCGGCTTTTTTGACGCCGCTGAGCTCCAGAGGAAAGCACACATTTTTCAGGCAGTTCTTCTGCATCAGCAGATGGAAGCCCTGAAAGACCATGGTGATCTCTCTGCGCACGCGGCGCAGCTCCTTTTCGCTCAATGTGCTCAGATCGCAGCCGTCCAGCAAAACGCTTCCTTCGTCCGGCCGCTCCAGCATATTGATGCAGCGGATCAATGTGCTCTTTCCGGCGCCGCTCATACCGATGATGCCGTAGATATCACCGTCCTGAACAGTCAGCGTAACGTTTTTCAGCGCCTCTACGCTGTTCCCGCCGGTCGAAAAGGTGCGGCATACATTTTTGATCTCAATCATTGACCATCATCCCTTAATCAGCAATCATCCTTTAATTGCATCCAGATTTGTCTGCTTTCCGCCGTAAATGCCCATCGGCTCAACATGGATGCCGCCGACAGAGACGATATGCGTGCCGTTTTCGTTGTTGAAGTCATCCAGATACGGAACGTGCTGGAAGTAGTTCGCGTCGATCTCGCCGCTCTCGACCACATTGTTGGGCTGGACATAATCCGTGAACTCAACGATCTTGAGCGTGATGTCCTTCTCAGACAGAATATCCTTCGCAATTTCCAGAATTTCTGCGTGCGGTGCGGGAGACGCGGCGACGGAAATGCTCTGTCCCTGCAGCGCGGCATAGTCGATCGCAGCATCATAGCCGTCCGTCGGGTTTTCGACCACGGAGACCACGGCGCCGTCGTACTTGCCGGCAATGAAGTCAGCCACCTGTTTGCTCTCAAGCGCAGCCTTCAGCGCAAGAACGAGCGGGCTGTTCTCGTTGCCTTCCTTCACGGCAAGAATGTTGGCATACGCCGAGGCGGAACCCTCCATCGCAAGCGCATCGGTCACGGGATTGAGCCCGGCGTCGATGGCATAGTTGGAGTTGATGATCGCAAAATCAACGTCCGGCAAAATGTTCGGAAGCTGCGCGGCCTCCACCTCGTTAAAGGCGATCCCGTAGGGGTTGTCGGCTATATCCAGCGGCGTGGCGGTAATGCCGGCGTTTTCCTTCAGTGTGATGTAGCCCAGGCTTTCCAGCAGCAGAAGCGCACGCGCTTCGTTGGTGGTGTCGTTGGGGATGGCGATCGTAACAGAGGTTTTTTCTCCATTCGCGTCGTCCTGCTTACCGCCGCAGGCGGCAGCGGAGAGGACAAGCGCCAAAGCGAGGGCAGAAACAAGAATACGGGTAATTGTCTTTTTCATGGTAAATACTCCTTTTTTCATCGTATTTTATTCGTAATAACTGCTGATCGTTGTGTTATCGTAATGAAATGCAAACTGCCGTCTCACATTCGCTTCGAGCAGGTGTTGGAAACAAGCAGTGCGCGCAGGTATTGATTCATCCCCGTTTCCTCCCTTGAAAATAATAAAAACCGGAAGATTCTCATCTCCCGGTTTAAAAAACAAATCATGGCGCTGCTTCAGGCAATGCCAGCGTTTATTTTCCTTCCGGGCACGACAAAAGACATGCACATGCAGAACATGTCCATGAGCATAGCCATCATGAAAATCACGCAAGCAAGCACGTTCTTCACGGTCGCGCCCTCCTTCTTCATCATTTCATACCTACTGATCAGGTATGGCGTAATCATAACATGTTTTTTCACCTTGTCAACACTTTTTCGGATTTTTTTGCCCGGATTTTCAAAAACTTGTTCAGAAAGGTAAAAGAAGCCCTCCCGAAGAAGAGCTTCTTTTGTTGAACTTTTACGCCCTGACCTTGTGGAAAACCTTCTTGCCCCTTCGGACGATGACGCCGTCGCCGGCAAACAGCTCACGGGCAAAGGCTGCGTCAATCGAGTCCACCTTTTCGTCGTTCACCGCAATGCCGCCCTGCTGAACGAGGCGGCGCGCCTCGCCGCGGGACGGGCAAAGCCCGGCTGCCACGAGCAGGCTGAGGATATTGATGCTGCCGTTTTCAAAGTCGGCATCGCTCAGTTCAGTGGTCGGCATATCGGCGTTGTCGCCTACTCCCCCGAAAAGCGCCCTGGCAGCGGTCTCGGCCTTGTTGGCTTCCTCCTCGCCGTGGACGAGCTTCGTCAGCTCGTAGGCAAGGATCTCCTTGGCCTTATTGAGCTGACTGCCCTCCCACTTGTCCATTTCGTCGATCTGCTCGAGCGGCAGGAAGGTCAGCATACGGATGCACTTGAGCACGTCCGCGTCGCCGACGTTGCGCCAGTACTGGTAGAACTCATAAGGCGTGGTCTTGTTGGGATCCAGCCACACGGCGCCCTTGGCGGTCTTGCCCATCTTCTTGCCCTCGCTGTTCATCAAAAGCGTGATGGTCATGGCGTGGGCGTCCTTGCCGAGCTTGCGGCGAATCAGCTCCGTACCGCCGAGCATGTTGCTCCACTGGTCATCGCCGCCGAACTGCATGTTGCAGCCGTAGTGCTGGAACAGATAATAGAAGTCGTAGGACTGCATGATCATGTAGTTGAACTCAAGGAAGCTCAGACCCTTTTCCATGCGCTGCTTATAGCATTCCGCGCGCAGCATGTTGTTCACGGAGAAGCAGGCGCCGACCTCGCGCAGTACATCGACATAGTTGAGCTTCAAGAGCCAGTCGGCGTTATTGACCATAATGGCCTTGCCCTCGCCGAAGTCGATGAAACGCTCCATCTGCTTTTTGAAGCAGTCACAGTTGTGCCGGATCGTCTCAGCGGTCATCATCTGACGCATATCACTGCGGCCGCTCGGGTCGCCGATCATGCCGGTGCCGCCGCCGACGAGGACAACGGGGCGGTTCCCCGCCATCTGAAGACGCTTCATCAGGCACAGTGCCATGAAGTGACCGACATGCAGAGAGTCTGCCGTGGGGTCAAAGCCGATGTAGAAGGTCGCCTTGCCGTTGTTGACCATCTCGCGGATCTCGGGTTCGTTGGTCACCTGAGCGATCAGACCGCGCGCTTGCAGTTCTTCATAAATTCCCATCTTATGTTTTCTCCTTTGTCATTTTTTCCGGAACAGAAAAAAGCCCTCTGTCCCATTTCGGACAGAGGGCGAAAAAACTTCGCGGTACCACCTCTGGTTCGCCGCTTCCTCGCAGAAGCAGCCTCACGGAGTGCCGTCACACTCCCACGCAATAACGGGCGCACCCGGAGCACGCCTACTCAGTCGCATCGACCGTTCAGCCTGCCGGCTCGGCGGTGTATTTCTTCGGCTGCCCTCTCCTCTTTGCACCGTCCAGAGGCTCTCTTGACAGGGCGTTTCCGCTTACTTCTCCGCTTCAACGCTGTAACCTCGCTCATTGTAGCGAATGTTCGTCAAATTGTCAAGTCCTCCGCTCAGCCGCAGCGCATGACGAGCTTTGCAAGACCTTCGCTGAGAATGCGCAGATTCTCTTCGTCGATCGCGCCGCCGTCGCTGTGCGGCGTGATGCAGCGTCCGAAGCCGGAGACCTTCTTCACCGCGCACACGGCGGTGCTGTAGCGGAACTTGCGGTTATCAGACGGATAGTAGACCAGTCCGTCGGTCTTGAGAAGGATGCTCTTCCCCTCCGGCATCTCAACTTCCGCAAAGCTCTCGTTGATCAGATCCAGCAGCTCGCCGTTCCAGCGGCTGTACTTGCCCGGCAGGAGCAGCAGCTCATCGCCCTGTCCCACGCAGTCAAGATTGATCACGTTCTTCTCGCGCGTGACAGGGTACTTACGGCGGAATCCCCGCGCCCCCTGCATGCCCTGCGCGCCGCAGTCAAAAAACACAAAGCAGACGTTTCCGCGGTAGCGCGGCGTGATGTTTTTTGCCGTCTCCAGCAGTGCCGCAACGCCGGAACCGTTGTCGTTTTCGTTTCGCATCTCATCGGGACCGAATTTCGGATAGCAGAGCATTGCCAGCAGGAAAATGAGAAACAGCGGCAGCGTCATGAACGGCTCGTTCAGCGCAAAGGTGATGCCGAACGAGAGCAGAAAGCTCACAAGCAGCATCAGCACTGGGGTCAGCGCCTGATAGAGCGTAAAGGTCACGGGTCTTGTCGGCGCAATGAGCGGCGGAAACAGCTCCTTCACGCCGGTATCGTAATGCGCCGTTATAATTAGCTTTGCCTGTTCCGGATCCCCGACGACCACATTCGTCGCGCTGCCGCGCGTCTGCAGCGCGGATTCGCTCGACTGCAGCGAAACCGAATAGCCCATCTCGCGCAGCTCCCACACGAGCCATGTGCGGAACATCTCTTTTTCCTTTGCCTTGCGCCGCGCGGGAAAATCGCGGGCAATGCGTTCAGCATACTGATTCATTCCATAATCCTCTCTTTAAACAAGCGCCCTGCCTTTGCAAAAGCATCCTGTGCAAAATTACAGCGCCGACTTAAACGCTTCCGCCGCCGTGAGCAGCTCTCCGGCACTTTTGAGCATCGCGTCGCTCTGCAGCTCACCGCCGGTCAGGCGGGCAAGCTCACGCCGGCGCGCAGCGCGGTCAAGCTGCGTAACGGTCGTAAGCGTTCTGCCGTTCGCTTCGCTCTTTTCAACGCCCAGATGCGCGTCCGCCATCGCCGCAAGCTGCGGTAAATGCGTTACGCACAGGACCTGCTTTTGCCGCGAAACCTTCGCAAGCTTTTCCGCCACACGCTGCGCCGCCCTGCCGGAAACGCCCGTGTCGACCTCGTCAAACACCAGCGTCTGCACGCTGTCAAGCTCGGCGAGCACATTTTTGAGCGCCAGCATGATGCGCGCCAGCTCGCCGCCGGAGGCGATCTTATGGATGGGCTTGAGTTCCTCGCCCACGTTTGCGGACATCAGAAAACGCACGGCGTCCATGCCGCCCTCCGCCGGCTCCGTCTCCTCAAAGGCGATGGCAAAGCGGACCTTCTCCATATCCAGCTCCCGCAGCTCCCGTAAAATGCGCGCCTCCAGCTCCTTTGCCGCGGTCCTGCGCGCGTCGGACAGCTCCCGTGCCGCGCGGTATACTTCCTTCTTCTGCCCGGCAAGCGTCTTTTCCAGCTGCGCAATGCGGTCGTCGGCATACTCAATGCCCTCCAGCTCCTCTTTCGAGCGTTCCAGAAAGCCGAGCATCTCCTCGACCGTTGCGCCGTACTTCTTTTTCAGCCGGTACAGCTGATCGCACCGGCTCTCCACCGCGTCCAGCTCCTGCGGCGAAAAGTCAAATTCATCCTTTTTGTCCCGCACGATGGCGGCAAGGTCATACGCTTCACAGCGCAGCTCTTCCAATCGGTCAGACAGTCCGACAAATTCTTCGCTCAGACTTCGCAAGCCGCGCAGCGCACCCGCCGCCCGCTCAATGGCGGAGACGGCGCCGAGCGCTTCGTCATCGCCGTTTAGGCACGCATCCGCCTCTGCGACGGCTGCAATGAATTTCTCGCCGTTTCGCAGAATATTGCGCCGGGCGGTAAGCGCTTCCTCCTCGCCCTGCTGCAGCTCCGCGCGCTCCAGCTCTTCGATCTGGCGGCGCAGCGTGTCGACACGGCGTGCTTTCTCCGCTTCGTCCATCGCAAGAGACGAGATCCTCCTCTGCGTCTCCCGCATGGCGGCGAACAGGGCTCCGTAGCGCTCCTTCTGTCCGTCCAGCCGTCCAAAGCGGTCAAGGTACGCAAGGTGCTGCTGCTCATCAAGAAGCTGCGTGCTGTCATGCTGACCGTGGATATTGAGCAGACTGTTTCCGACCTCGCGCAAAAGCGCCACGGTGATCGGCCGTCCGTTCGCGCGGCAGACGTTCCTGCCGTCCGGGTACAGTTCGCGCTGCAGCAGCAGCGTGCCGTCCTCTTCCGGCGTAATGCCGCAGCCGGCAAGGACCGGAAGCTGCGCGCATACCTCATCAAACACGGCGCTGACAAAGGCTTTTTCCGCGCCGGTGCGGATCAGCTCGCGGGACGTGCGCTGCCCGAGCACCGCGCCAAGCGCGTCGATCACGATGGATTTGCCGGCGCCGGTCTCGCCGGTGAGCGCATTGAAGCCGCGCTCGAACGTAATGTCCGCGCGCTCAATGATGGCGATATTCTCAATATGAAGCAGCTGCAGCATTTTGCGCGCTCCTTACTTGCGCATCGTGCTGATCTCGCGGCAAAGCTCCTTGGCGGATTCGTTGCTGCGCATAATGATCATCACGGTGTCGTCGCCGGCCAGCGTGCCGACCTTGGATGGCATGTCCATTCCGTCAAACGCGGAAGCAGCCGCGTTCGCAAGACCGGGCAGCGTCTTGAGTACCACGATGCTCTGGGCATAGTCGACGTCCACAATGCTCTCGCGCAGAATGATCTGAAGCCGGTCGGCAAAGTTGAGCTTCGTCTTCTGCGCGGACACGGCGTAGCGGTATCTGCCGCCGCCGTACGGCTCCTTGACAAGATGGAGCTGCTTGATGTCGCGGGAAATGGTCGCCTGCGTGCTGGGGATCCCCTTTTCCTGCAGCCGGTTGATCAGCTGCTCCTGCGTTTCGATCGATTCCTCCGCGATGATCGCGAGGATCTGTTCCTGACGATCATTTTTCATCGTCATTACCTCCCATCAACATTTTCTTCTGTAATATTTCGCAAAAGCTTCTCTTGGAAAGCCTGACAAGCTTGGTATCGTATTTCGATCTTCGAACCTCCACCGCGTCTCCGTTGCGCAGCGAAAACGCCCGCCCGCCGTCCACCGACAGCAGCACCGGCTTATAGCCGGTCTTTTCCGTCTGCACGGTGATGATGCGCTCCGGCGAGAGCACATAGGAATTGGCGTGAATGCTGTGCGCGCAGATGGGACTAATGACATAGTTGCGCGCAGTCGGCTCGACCACGGGACCGCCGGCGGAGAGCGAGTACGCCGTGGAGCCGGTCGGCGTTGCCACGATCACGCCGTCGCCGGCGATATTGACGAGCTTTCCTTCCTCCGTAAAGATGTCCAGCCTGATCACACGCGAGACGTTGCCGCGCGCGATCAGCGCTTCGTTGAGGGCGAGGTTGGAGTAGATCACGCGGCCGTCACGCAGCACGCTCACATCGAGCATCATCCGGCTTTCTATCTCGTACTTTCCCTCGCACAGATCCCTGAGCCGGGAAAGCTCCCTGCTCTCCAGCTCCGCCATGAAGCCGAGAGAACCGAGGTTGATGCCCAGCACCGGAACATCCTTGTGCGCGGCAGTCTTGGAAAGATGGAGGATCGTGCCGTCGCCGCCGAAAGCGATCATCATGTCCGCACCGCGCAGCTCCTGCTGCAAAGGCTTGATTTCAAGACCGTAGCCCTCCGGCTTATCGTCATTTCGAAACGGCACGCACACAACATTCGGGCAGCCGACCTCATCGAGCACACGCTTTGCCTCCTTCGCCACCTGAAACTCAGTGTCGCGATAGGGGTTTGGGCAGAGAATCACTTTTTTGAGCATCCGTTTCACCTCATCTCTTAATCACCAAGGTCGGTGTGGGAAGCCGCCACCAGCGCCTTGAGGTCAAATTCCTTTTCGACCCATTCTCCGCTTTCCAGATACCCGAGATATTCGATGTTTCCCTCGGGTCCGCGGATCGGAGAATAGGTAATATCAAGCACTGTAAAGCCGCTTTCCTTTGCATTCTGCAAAAACTGCTCCAGCACCTCGAGGTGGACGGCGGGATCGCGGACCACGCCTTTTTTCCCCACCTTTTCCCGTCCCGCTTCAAACTGCGGCTTGATGAGGCAGGCAACGTGCCCGCCCGCTTTTAAAAGGTCGTGCACCGCAGGCAAAATGAGCCTTAATGAGATAAAGGACACGTCAACGCTGGCAAAGTCCAGCTCATCGGGGATCTGCTCATGATCAAGATAGCGCGCGTTCGTGCGCTCCATGCACACCACCCGCGCGTCGTTTCGCAGCTTCCAGTCAAGCTGACCGTAGCCCACATCCACCGCGTAGACCTTTGCTGCGCCGTTTTGGAGCATACAGTCGGTAAAGCCGCCGGTGGACGCGCCGATATCCGCGCAGATAGCTCCGTCCAGGCTGAGGCGAAAGGCGCTTATTGCCTTTTCCAGCTTGAGTCCGCCGCGGCTGACGTAGCGCAGCGCACTGCCGCGCACCTCGAGACGCGCGTCGTTGGGGACAGCGGTGCCCGCCTTATCGACCTTCCGTCCGTCGACATAGACAAGACCGCTCATGATCGTTGCCTGTGCCTTCTGCCGCGTTTCCTGCAGTCCACGCTCCACCAGAAGCACATCCAGTCTTGTTTTGCCGCTCATCGGATCACCTCCGCCGCCTTTTTCGCAAGAGACTGCGCATCAAGCCCGAATTCCTTCTGAAGCTCGCTCACGGCGCCCTGCACCGGGAACGCCTTGTTGAGGTTGCACAGCACCGTTTTTTCCGGTGCGATCCGGTTTTCCGCGAGGATCGCCGCGACACGCTGACCGACGCAGCCGACGCTCGTAGCCTCCTCCGCGACCAGAAGCGCGCGGCACTTCCCCACCACGTTTCGCATATCCCGGTCGTAAAACGGGGAGATGCAGTTGATCTTCAGCACGCGCGTGGAAATTCCCCGCTGCGCCAGAAGCTCGGCAGCTTCCAGGATATTGTTGACCATCATGCCGTAGGCGCACAGCGTAATATCGCTGCCGCTGCGCAGCTCGACAATGTTGTCTTCCCCGCTGCTGCCGCGGTACGCCCCCTCGCCGCCGCGGGGATAGCGGATGGCAACGGGACCGTCGATCTCAAACACCGCTCTGCGCAGCATGGTTTCCAGCTCCGCATAGTTGGACGGGCAAAGCACCGTCATATTCGGAATATCGGAAAGGAACGTCGCATCGAAGATGCCGTGATGCGTCTCCCCGTCCGCTCCGACCATGCCTGCGCGGTCGACCGCGAGCACGACATGCAGGTTGGAGAGCGCAATGTCGTGGATGAGCTGGTCGTAAGCGCGCTGCAAAAACGAAGAATACACCGCAAAGACAGGGATCAGTCCCTGCTTTGCCATGCCTGCTGCCATTGCCGCCGCGTGACCTTCCGCAATACCGACGTCGAAAAAACGTTCGGGATACTGCGCGGCAAAGCCGCCAAGTCCCGTCCCGTCCGCCATCGCCGCCGTGATGGCGCACACGCGCCCGTCCTCCGCCGCAAGCGCACAGAGCGCTTCGCCGAAAACCGCGGAAAAGTCCTGTTTTTTCTGCCGCACGACGCCGCGGTCCAAATCAAACGCCTCGACGCCGTGATAGAGATTCGGCTCGCGTTCGGCAGGACCGTAGCCCTTTCCCTTGACGGTATTGACGTGCACAAGCACCGGGCAGTTCAGCTCTTTCGCCCACCGCAGCGTGTTTTCCAGCTTCTTTACATCATGACCGTCCACCGGTCCCAAATAGGTAAAACCCATGTCCTCAAACATGGTGGCATTCGGTAAAATCGCCTTTTTCAGATTCTTTTTCAGCCTGTGGTTAAAGCCGTAGAGCGCGCGTCCCGCCGCCGTGCGCTCCAGCACGCTGCGGTAGTTCTTTTTAAATTTGTAGTATTCCGGCTTCGTGCGCAGCTGGCTCAGGTGTGTGGACATCGCGCCGACGTTGCGGCTGATGGACATGCCGTTGTCGTTGAGAATGACGATCATCGGTTCCCCGGACGCACCCGCGTTATTCAGTCCCTCGTAGGCAAGACCGCCGGAAAGCGCGCCGTCGCCGATGAGCGCGAGAACGGAATAATCCTCGTGCAGCAGCGTTCTCGCCTTCGCCATACCGAGCGCCACGGAGACGGAGTTGGAGGCATGTCCGGCAACAAACGCGTCATGCACGCTCTCGTGCGGCTTGGGAAAGCCCGAAATGCCGCCGTGCCGGCGGAGCGTGGAAAACCGGTCCTTTCTCCCCGTCAGGATCTTATGTACATAGCACTGATGTCCGACGTCAAAAACAAGGCGATCCCGCTGCGTGTCGAACACGCGATGGATCGCCACCGTCAGCTCCACAGCGCCCAGATTGGACGCAAGGTGCCCTCCGGTGCGCGAAACATGCTCCATGAGAAACTGCCGCAGCTCGCCGCACAGCTCTTCCGCTTCCTGCGCGCTGAGCGCCTTGACGTCATTTGGGTTTTGTATCTTTTCCAGTATCAATTTGCCTGCCCTCTTTTTAGCCGATGTGAAGTGCAGCCATGAGCTTGGCCACAAAGTAGACGACTTTTTTGCTTTGCTTCATCGCAATCTTTTTGCCCACAGCCTTTCCCCCGATGGTCACGCCCGAAATGAGCGCCGTGACCGCCGTGGAAATGATGATGCTCCGCCAGCCGAAGCTTTTTTGCAGCTGCGTGACAATCACCGCCGCCGTCGAGCCAGAGACGATGCCGCAAATGTCGCCGACCACGTCATTGCAGAACGACGCGACCTTCTCCGCGTTTTTGACAAGCGTGATCGCCTGCCTCGCGCCCTTCGCGCGGTGCGACGCCATCGAATGGAACGGCTTCGCATCCGCCGCCGTGACCGCGACGCCGACGATGTCAAATACAATGCCGAGCAAAATAAAAAACACAAGGATGCAAGCCGCCGTCACGACGCCGGCGTCCTCAAGCGCCGCGCCGGAGCAAAGGCTCAAAACAGCGGAAAGCGAAACGGAGAGCAAAAAAATGCGAATCACCCATCGAAAGTGACTCTGCCCTTTTTCTCCTTTTTTCTGTTTCTGACCGTTTTGATTCTTCAACGTCTTGTTCTCCGTAAAGATTTCAATCTGCTAAAGCAGCGACAACCGAAAAAGGTAATCCTGCGGCATAGGTCGGGTTGGCTTTCCCCACGGCGTACCTCTCGTTGCCGATCAGGCGGTTCCCCCTTAAACGCCGTACCGCGTTGTCACCATACACGGTACCCGATTGCCACTCAGTCCGCACTGTAACCCTTTTTCTGTCCTTTCGACAGCCTAGGTGATTTCCACCGCAGTCAAACCATCTCTTAGCCTCTTTTGCAGTCATGGTTTCAAGGAGCGATCGCACTTTACCCTTGGCCAGAGTTTGTGCGTTGTTCTCCTATCCGCCATAGCCACGCAAGGCAGGCTACTCTGCACACAGCGTTCACGGCTCAAAGGCCGGGTAGCACCGCAATACAGGTTCATATCCCGCTCCGTACCAAAGTCGCTTACCCTCGCGGGAGTACGCCCGGCACGCAAACGAGTCTCCGCAGAAACAGGGTCGGCTCCCCCATGCCATTAGGGGACGCCCGGAGTCCGCAGGCGCAGCTTGTCGCTTTGCCTCCCTTCAGCACCCACCCCAAACTGGGCGTAAGAAGCAGGCACCAAAGGCTTCACAGTTGTGCCCTTTAAAGGATTTTTAGGCCCTTCTTAGGAGATGGCAGATCTGACTAGGATACTGCGTCGCTGTTTAGCGTATGTTATGATACCACATCTTCGCCGAATATGCAATATATTCATTCGTATATTCATATGTATTTTTTGTTAACTTTTTATACCGCAAAAAAATCCCCGTCTTCCCTTTTTCAGGAAAAAACGGGGACTTCCTCTGCACAAATCCTGCGCAAATCCAATTATTTTTCACGCGCGGCGAGCCTTTGCGCAAGTGCGAGCAGGAACTCCGTATCGCCCTGCCACCGGACGCCCTCAAGCGCGGTTTTTGCACGCTCAGTGTATTCGCGCACCTTTTCTTCGCAGCCGGCGATACCGAAAAGATCCACATACGTTGTCTTTTCTTCCGCCCGATCCGAGCCGATCGGCTTGCCGAACGTCGCCTCGTCGCCGATGACGTCAAGCATGTCGTCGCGGATCTGGAACGCGAGACCGAGATTTGCGGCATATTCTCTTGCGGCGCCGCGCATTTCCTGCGCCGCCCCTGCCGCGACGCAGCCAAGCTCGGCTGCGCCCATGAACATCCTGCCCGTCTTGAGCGTGTGCAGGTGCTCAAGCCCGGCAAGCGTCTTCTCCCCGTCCGTCAGGTCGATCACCTGCCCTGCGACCATGCCGTACGCGCCGCAGCTGCGCGAGAGAACGCGCGCGCCTTCCGCCAGCACGCCGTCAGGCAGGTCTGCCGACAGCAGCACCCGAAACGCCTCCGGCTGCAGCGCGTCGCCGGCAAGCGTTGCCATCGTCACGCCGTAGACCATATGGTTCGTCGGCTTGCCGCGGCGCAGCGCATCGTCGTCCATGCAGGGCAGATCGTCGTGAATCAGCGAATAGGTATGCACCATTTCCAGCGCGCAGGCAAACGGCAGCGCTCTGAGACCGTCCAGCCCGCACAGACGCGCAAACTCCAGCGTCAGCACCGGGCGCAGCCGCTTTCCGCCGGAGAGCAGGCTGTAGCGCATGGATTCATAGAGCTTCGCGCAGCCCTCCTCCCCGTCCAAAAAAAGACCGCCCAGATATTGCTCAGTCGCGGCACAGTACTCCCGGTAGCGCTTTTCAAAGAGCTTTTTGTCCATTCTTTACTCCTCTGAAGCAAACCCGCTCTCGATCGGCGCGCCGTCCGCGCCCCTGGCGAGCTTCACGACCTTCTGCTCCGCCTCATCGAGCATTTTTCCGCACTCGCCCACGAGCTTCGTGCCCTCTTCAAACAGCTTGAGAGACTCCGCAAGCTGCGCGTCGCCCTTTTCGAGCGCACCGACGATCTGCTCGAGACGGGCAAGCTTATCTTCAAATGTTTTTTCCATCGTCATTCCCTCCCAAATTTCGGTTTTCCACGCGGCAGAGAAGGCTTCCCTGCCCCAGAGCAACATCGATCCTTTCTCCGATGTCCACATCGGCGGCGTTTTTCACGACCGCGCCGCGCTCATCGCGCGCCACCGCATAGCCGCGCGAGAGCACCTTGAGCGGCGAAAGTGCGTCGAGCGAGGCGCACAGCCGGCCGAAGCGCTGCTTCCGTGCCGCCGTCTGCTGCTGGGCAAGCGCGGAAAGGCGCGTTTGCGTGTAATCAAGCAGCATGCGCTTGTCCGCAATGAATGCCATCGGATCGAGCATCACGCGCTTATGCGACAGCTCCTGCCAGCGCTTTCGCTGATACTGTACGCGCGCCGTTTCGCTTTGCGTCATGCGGCTTTGCAATACTGCAAGGCGGTGGCGAAGCTCCTTTTGGTCGGGTACGGCGATCTCTGCGGCGTTGGACGGCGTGGACGCCCTCGCGTCCGCCACAAAGTCTGCGATCGTCACATCCGGCTCGTGTCCGACGGCGGAGATGACGGGAATGTCCGAATCATAAATGGCGCGCGCCACACGCTCGTCGTTGAATGCCCACAGATCCTCGATCGAGCCGCCGCCGCGTCCGGTGATGATCACGTCTGCGACCTTCCACCTGTTTGCATAGCGCAGCGCGCCGACGATCTCCGGCGGCGCCTCGGCGCCCTGCACGCGCACCGGCAGCAGCACCACCTTGGAAAGCGGATACCGCGCACGCAGAATGCGGATCATGTCGTGCACCGCCGCGCCCGCAGGCGAGGTGATGATGGCGATGCGCTGCGGATATTTCGGCAGCGGCTTTTTGTGCGACGCGTCAAACAGCCCCTCTTTGTAGAGCTTTTCTTTCAGCTGTTCAAAGGCAACATGCAGCTCGCCCAACCCCTCCGCCAAAAGCTCGGCGCAGTAAAGCTGATACGCTCCGTCGCGCGGAAAGACGCTGATCCGTCCAAAGGCGATGACCTTCATGCCGTTTTCGGGGCGGAAACGCAGGTGCTGCGCCTGTCCTTTGAACATGACGCAGCGCATCGCGCCGTTTTCGTCCTTGAGCGTAAAGTAATGATGCCCGGAGGGATAGAGCTTGTAGTTGGAGATCTCGCCGCGCACATAGATCTCCTGCAGCTGCGGCACCTGATCAAGCAGGCGCTTGATCAACTGATTGACCTCGCTGACGGAAAAGACCGTCCGTTGATCCAAAGCCTGTCCCTTCTTTCTGTAAAGTAATCATACTGTTCACCGCTTATGTACAAAGGCAGAGCGCCGACGATCGGTGCTCTGCCCGGCTGTTTTATTCGCTTGTGATCTCGCTGCGTACAAAGCTGCCGAGAATGCCGTTGATGAACCTGACCGTCTCCGGCGTTTCGTACTTCTTGGCGATCTCCACCGCCTCGTTGATCGCAACGCTGTTGGGGATATCATCGCGGTAGAGCACTTCATACATGGCAACGCGCATGATCGCCGACGCGACCAGCGGGATGCGGTCAAAGCTCCAGCCGCGGGCATACCTTGCAATGAACTCGTCAAGCTCGGGCGCGTGCTGCGCCACGCCCTCGACCACGCTGCGAATGTACTCGGTCTGCTTTCCGCCGGGCACTTCGCTGTAGACCTCGTCCTCATCGCCCAGCGTTTCAAAATACTCCTTCGTCAGGCGCTCCTCGACCAGTTCCGCGGCGGTTTTATCGGTGAAGCTGAGCTCATAGGCGAGATGTACCGCGATCTCTCTTGCTGTGTTGCGAACCATTTTGTCTGTTCCTTTTCTCTCTCAATTAAAGCTGATGCCGCCGACATGGACGTTGACCGCCTTGACGGGATATCCTGTCATGCCGCCAACCGCGCCGCCGACACTGTCCTGCACCTTTTTTGCGACTGCCGGGATCGCATAACCGTAACGGACCATGAGATAGATATCGACAACGACCGCGCCTTCCTGCAGTTCAACGTGCACACCGCGCGCGGACTTTTTGCCGGTAATCTGCTCCGCCACACTCTGTCCCATCGCTCCGACGCCCTCAACCTCTTTCATTGCGTCAGCCACAATGGAGGCGACGACCTCTTCTGAAATGTTGATGCTGCCGTTTTCTTCGATTTGGGTAAGATACTCACGATTCTCAGCCATGCCTGCACTCTCCTTGCCTGGACTCGTTGCAATAGTTGAGAGTATTTTACCATTTCTTTTGCGAAATTACAACTGCTATTTTTCGCTGCCTTTAATTGACCTCCATGATTTTGATACAGTCGGCGCTCAGTCCGGTTTCGTCCTTGACAATGTCGGTGATGCGGGCAACATCCTCCGTTTGAAGCCCGTCATCCGGCGTGGAGACGACCACGCTCACACCGTCCTCCGACATGAACACGACGCAGTCCGCATACCCCTTCGCCGTGACCATGTTTTCGATCTGCGCCTCGGTCAGCGTGTAGCCGGCAAGCGTCTGAATGCTCTGTGCCGCCTCGGTGACGACCGCTTCGTCGACGTTTTCATTGTCTCTTGCCTCCTGCAGCAGTGACAGTGCGCTGTCGCGCGCCTGCTGGCGGGTGAGGCGGGCAGCGGCAAAATAGTCGCCTCCCGCATTTGCCGAAACTTCGGTCGTTTCACCGCTTGTGGCGTCCACCAGCGTCGACTGTCCCAGCACCTTGCTGTTTTTCTCCATCTCCGAGGCGTACCGACCGTTGAAGAAGATGGCGGCACAGACAAATACCAAAATCGCTGCCACCACTGCGTTGCGCTTCCATAATTTTTTCATACTGTCTCCCCCTTTTTGTTATGGAAAGACCGCTTACGGTCTTCCTTTGATCACTGATATCCTGTCGCTGCTCAGTCCCGTCAGCGCGCTGACCGCCTGCGTCACCTGAAGCCGCACCGTTGCGCTGCCGCCGCCCTCGCAGACGACGAGTGCGCCGACATAGTCGGGAAAGCCGCTTCCCGTCACGACCACGTCCGCGCTGCTCCCGCTGCCAAGCACCACCGTTTCCTCCTTGCTGACGTACTCCTGCTCTTCGCCGCCTCGCTTTTGGGTCAGCGAGCGATCCTGCGCAAGCGTGTACTCGCTGCCGCCGCTCACCGTCAGCATCAGCTTCAGCCGTCCCGTGCCGTCGATCGACGAGAGGATCTTCTCCATTTCCTCCTGCACGGCTGCGCGGTCAAAGCTGTCCGTATGCAGCGCCTCCCCGGTTTCCGCGGTGCTCTCCTTTTCCGGCAAAAGCAAAATCAGCACGCCGAGCAGCACCGCCAACAGCACATATTTGTAGGTCCCGATCCATGCAAGCAGCTTTCCGGGCGTTTTTCGTTTTATTCGGGTTCCTTCCATATCTGATTCTCCTTTGCGATACCGAGCTGCTCGGCAATCAATTCGGAAAGCTCGGCGTTTTCCTCTCCGTACAGCGTTACATGCTTCGGCAGCGGCACGCCGTCGGTGCATTCCGTATCCACAACGGCGCGCAGGCGCAGACCGAGTGCGGATGCTTTGTCCTCAATATATGCTTGCGTCCGCTCCGCTATGCCGTCGGATAACGCGCGTTCCCGTTCCCCGGCGAGTTCCGTCTGGAGCGCTTCCACCGCCTCCTCGTATCCCGCAAGATCGAAGGAAAGACCGTCCAGCTCAGCATCCGAGATCGGCTGGAGGATGCTCAGAATGAGCAGAAGCCCTCCGGTGAAACGCACGATTTTCCGCATCGCGTCCGCCAGCGGGAGCTGTTCGGCAAAGCTTACGAGCAGCGCACATGCGCTGATCCCCAAAAGCCATTCGTGCAAAAAGTTCATACTGTCACCACCATCGTAATGGATACCAGAAGCGCCACCAGCAGCAAAAGCGCGCAGGATGCCGTCAGCGCAAAGATAAGCGTGAATGCGCCGGAGAGCCGTTCAATAAACTTTTGCAGCGGCTCGATGCCCGACATCGCCGAAAGAAACGCCGCCGTCTGATAAAAAAGGAACTGCACGCCAAGCCTCAGCAGCGGCACAAGGCAGACGGACAGTACCGCAAAGATCCCCAGCGTCCCCACCGTGCCGCGCAGCGCACCGGCGCTTGAGAGCACCGCCTCCGTCGCTTCGGAGAGAATACCGCCGACAATCGGGACTGCGTTGGAAACAAGCAGGCTTCCTGCCTTGACGGCAAGGCGGTCGGCAGAACCGGTGAGAACATTGCTGAGCGTCAGATATGCGGTAAAGACGAGCATGATGCCGCAAATACCCCAGGAAATCAGTTTTTTGACCGCGCCGGCAAGGCTGTCCAAATGGCTCTTGGGCAGAATCGCGCCCGCCGCGGCAAGCGCGACGTAGCAGTACACAAGCGGCAAAAGCAGATCGTTTATCGCGGAAAGCAGCAGTTCGCCCGCCATCAGCGTCCCGACCTGCCAGGCGCTTGCGGTTCCCACAAAGCCACCGGCCGCGATCGCTGCGGCGACCGTCGGCAGCAAGAGCTTGGAAAGTGCGCCCAGCTCCTCCACCGTCTGCGCGCCCAGTCCGATCAATACCGACAGATCACCGGCGGCGATCAGCGATGCGCCCAGGATGGTAGCGTAGGGTACGAACCGCGCGCCGCCCTCCCCGGCGCCGCTGCCAAGCCCATCCAACGCGCCGCAGAACAGCGCAAGCAGCATCAGCAGCACCGCAGAGCGCGCGCCGGAGCGCACAACGGCGGAAAGCGCGCCGCGTACCAGCTCGCCGAGATACGAAATGCCGCCCGACAGGAGCGAATCGTGCTGCCCGACCGATTCGAGCAGTTCCGGCGGAACGCTCTGTCCCGCCTCCTCCGGCACCTCCAGCGCAAGCACAGGGACCGTAAGCAGCAGCGCGGCAAGCATCAGGGAAAGAAGCCTTCTCATATCCATCCCTCCAGCATGTCCACCACCGCGCGCAGAAGCGGCACCGCGCACCAAAGCGCGCAGACCGCACCCGCGGTCTCCAAAAGCGCCGAAAGCGCGCTTTGTCCCGCGTCTGCACACAGCGCGCCGCCGATGCGCACGATCAGCGCGATCGCCATCACCTTCATCAGCGGCACAAACAGTGCAGGCGCGAGCTTTGTCATCTCAAGCAGCTCCGCGCCGAGCCCGCTTACCTCATCAAACGCGGCGAGGAGCATCAGCATGCCGAGCAGCACCGCAGAAACGGTCAGCAATAGCGACAGCTCCGCGTTGTCTTTTTTCAGCAGCAGCGTCAAAACGGCTGTGAGCAGGCACAGCGCGATAAGCTTCAGCACAAGCTCCATCGCTAAAAACCGAACAGGCTCTTGACGAGGTCGAACAGCGAGCTGATCTCACGCACGAGAAGCATCATCGTCGTCACGAGACCTGCAAGGCTCACCAGCATTGCCTGCTCCGGTCGGTCGGAGCGCACCAAAAGCTGATTGAGCACCGCCACGATGATGCCCACCGCCGCTATTTTAAAGACAAGATCGATATCCATTGTCAAATCCTTTTATGTAAAGTATTTTCCCATGTCATTAAAGCAGTACCAGCACCAGCATCAGGCTCGCGCTCAGGCACAGTACCGTTGTGAGCCGCTCACGCTCGCGCTGTGCGCGCTCCTGTGTCCCGATGCTGCCGGAAAGCTCCTCTGCCATGAGCTGCAGCGTCCGCCGCACGCCGGTCTCGTCTCCGCCGAGGTTCGCCCCAAGGCGTGCAAAGCGCTCTTTGATGCGCGGCGGCAGGGACAGCGCCTGTGCGCAGTCGAACCAGCTCTGGGCGAGCGTTTTCCCCAGGCAGAGCTCCCCGCTGATCGCCGTGAAAAATGCGGCTGCGCAGGTTCCGAAATCCTTGCGCAAAAGCAGCTTCGGCAGCGGCGTCAGGGTAAACGTGATCTCCTTTTCGAGCAGCATCAGCGCCTCGCGCAGCTCGTACTGCGTTTGCAGCTCCCGGCGCGACGCGCTGAGAAGCGTTCCGCGCAGCAGCATTCCGCCGCCGAGAATCAGCACTCCGCCAAACAGCCGCAGCATTCCAGCTCCTTTACCTCATACGACCGCACACCGCAGTCGTTCCGAATGAGCAGGATTCTTTGAAACACGCCCGCGGTGAGCAGCTCCCGCCACAGCGGCTTTCGCAGAAGCTCCGCCTCGCTCCCGGCGTGGATCGTCGCAAGAAGCCCCACGCCGCAGTTTGCCGCCATGCACATCGCCCGGATATCCTCAGAAACCGTGATCTCGTCGAGGGCGATGATCTGCGGATTCATTGCGCGCAGCACCATTGGGATCCCGATCGCCTTCGGACAGTCGCACAGAATGTCCGTATGGTTTCCAAGCTCCATCTGCGCGCGGCCCTGACAGCTCACCGCGATCTCGCCGCGCTCGTCGATGACCGCGACGCGCTGTGCGCGGTGCTCGCTGTCGCCGAGCGACAGGCACCGGATGAGGTCGCGCAGAAGCGTCGTCTTTCCGCCGCCCGGCGCGGAGAGGATGAGCGTGCTTTGAAACCGCCCGTCCGGCGCAAAGAGCTTCGGCACGCACCCGGTCGCGATCCCGATCTGCTCACGCACGATGCGCAGCGCAAAGCCGGAAAACTCGCGAATGTTGTACGGCATGCCGTCACGCATCACGAGCGTGCCGCAGATGCCGAGCCGGAATCCGCCGCGCACGCATAAGTAGCCTTGCCGAATGGACTCCATCGAGGCGTAGCGCGAATAATCCGTGACGGCGGACAGCATCTGCTCGAGATCCTCCGGCACTACGATCGCGTCGCGATTTGACGGCGCAACGCTGATTTCTCCCTCCGGTGTGAGCACCGTCATCGGATGCGCCGTTCTCAGCCGGAGCTCCTCGGCATATTCCTTCTGCCTGTCCGGCAGGGCAAGTGCAAGCTTGCGCAGCCGGTGCGGCAGAAGCTCAGACGCCTGCTCATAACGAGCGATCCTTCCCCTTTTTTCCATCTGTCCGCCTCCTTTGTGATACTCCACTTTATGATGCCGCCGCGGGGCTTATGCACGGTTTGTCCCTTTTCCGCTCAGAAAAAAACGGGGAAAGCTCCCCCGTTTTTTCAGGATCCGCAGCCGCAGCCGTTGGATACGCCGCAGTCGGACGAAATGGCGTTGGGCGGGAAGAACTCGTCGATCGGGAAGTCCACACCCTCAAAGACCTTGCACGGATCCTCCGCGCAGTTGCTGAGTCCCGCAAGCGTGCAGTCGTTCGAGGGCACGCAATAATCGTACACCGGAATGAGCAGCTGGGTATCGCGCTGAAGCGAAACCGTGGAGAACTGACCGAGGGAGACATAGATGCGGCGAATGATCGACTCGTCAAAGATGATCGGCTCTTCGAACGCGCCAAGAATACCCTCGGGCACGCCGGTGAGCACGCCGCAGTCGCACGGGCAGTTGCAGTTGCAGTTGTCGGCAAAGCGCGCGCACAGCAGAATGGGATCCACCGCCTGCACCACCGCGATGGGAAGATTGGCCTTGAGATCGATCGGCAGATTGCCCATATTCTCAGCCGGCTCGGAAGAAAATACCTTGGCGTTGCTCTCGCTGCCGAAAAGCACCACGCGTTTATCGAAGGCGGCAAGACCCTCCACCTCGGTATAGCGCGCGCCGCCGTTCATCGCCTGAAGCGTGATGCGGTAGAAAAAGCGCATGTCGACGGTGTAGAAGCCGCGGTTAAAATTGACCGGCTCGACGTCAACAAAGGTGTAGAGCAGCTCTGCGCTGCCGCCGCGAATGCTTTGTGCCGTCGCGAGCACGCTCTGTGCCGTTGCCGTGGGGTAAAAGCGCAGATCCTCAATGCAGTCCTTATCTCTGCAGGATGAAAAGATCTTTCTTGTGTGAATACAGACCGCTTCGCGGATCGTATTGCTGTTTCCGCTGGCAGTGCCTGCGACTACTTGATCAGCCATATATCCAGATACCTCCTGAATTAAGTACTATGAAAGTCCGGCTTTTCTGCCGCTTGCTTTCAGTTCAGTCTATGCCGGCGAACGAAAAGGGTGCGGCGGAAAGCCGCGTTTTTTTCAGATAATCCTATACAAAACCGCGCAAATGCGTTATAATAAGTAAAAGCGGCTGCCGCAGGCGGGAGCGCACACGACGAGAGATTTGCTGTTGAGGTGACTGACAATGGCTCATGTTGGCTTTATTCAGGATAAGCTGGAGATCAAGTTTTTGATCCTCTATGTCGCATCACGGCTCATCGAGCCGGTGCCGTTTGAGGCGATGCAGGAACTGACGATGTGCGACGAGGGCATTGACTTTTTTGATTTTTCCGAGTGTCTGAGCGCGCTGGTCTCCTCCGGGCATCTTACGGTCTCTGAGGATGGGCTGTATGCGATCACGGAAAAAGGACTGCACAACGGTACGATCTGCGAGAGCAGTCTTCCCTACTCCGTGCGTCTGCGCGCGGACAAAAACATCACCATTCATAACCAGAAGCTCAAGCGCCGGTCCCAGATCAAATCCGAGATCACACCGCGCGCGAACGGTACCTACACCGTGACGCTCGCGTTCAATGACGACGCGGACGAGAGCATCTTAAAGATGGAGCTGATGGTGCCCGGGGAGGTCATGGCGCAGGATCTCGCCAAACGCTTCAGGGAAAACGCGGAGCAGCTCTACTCCGGCGTGCTCAACGCACTGTTTGAAGAGCCGAAGGCGTAACAAAAGAAGGACTTGCTTTTGCAAGTCCTTCTTTTTCAGCATTTCGTGCTTTTTTATCACTTGACCACGACGTTCTCTTCGCCAAGACGCGCCTTCATCTCCCGAATCAGCGAGTCCTGGAGATTACAGGTCGTACCGATGAGCTTTCCCGTGTCGGCAAGACGGATCCTGACGGGATTGCTCCCGCCCTCGAACATAAAGAGGATCTTTTTGAACATCTCCATCTCAGGGCAGTCCAGCGACGGCATTTTCAGGTACAGCGTGCGCCGGTCCGTCTGCGGTGCGCTGTCCGCCGCGGTTTCCCCACGCACGGCGCTCATCAGCGGGCGGGCAAAATCGCACATAAGCTGCGGCGCTTTCTCGTCGCGCACACTGAGCGTTCCGGAAACGCTGATGACCTGCCCCTCCTTGAGGTAGCTGCCGTACTGCTCGAGCACGCGCGTAAAGCAGAGCATCTCCATCGAGCCAGTGCCGTCCTCCAGCATGACATACGCCATGAGCGTGTTTTTCTTCGTGGTTTTTGTTTTGCTGCCCGTCACAACGCCCGCCAGTCTGACCTTCTGCCCGTCGGAAAAGCGCGTCGGTCCCTCCTCCTGCGCAAAATCGTCCATGATGCGGCTGATCTGGATCGCGCCCGAGGCACGGGCAAGCTCACGATAGCCGTCCATCGGGTGACCGGAGAGGTAAAGCCCCGTCGTCTCCTTCTCCATCGCCATCAGCTCCTGCGCGGAGAATTCGGGCAGGTCGGGCAGCGTCAGCCTGTTCTGCCGCTCCGTCTGCACACCGAGGCCGAAAAAGTCGATCTGTCCTTCAATATTGGCGCGGTTGCCGTTTGCAATGCCGTCCATGACCTTTTCATAAACGGCAAGCAGCTGCGAGCGGCGCGCACCGGTAGAGTCAAACGCGCCTGCGCGGATCAGGTTTTCCACCGCGCGCTTGTTCATGTCCGCGCCGTCCATGCGCTTGCAGAAATCCTCAAAGTCGGTGAACGGACCGCCTCTCTCGCGCTCGCGCATCATGCGCTGAATCAGTCCGCGGCCGATATTCTTGATCGCGACAAGACCGAAACGGATGCCGCCGGGCTCGACCGTGAAGCAGTCGGACGAGTGGTTGACGTCCGGCGGCAGGAGCGCAATGCCGTTTTCGCGGCACTCGGCAAAATACTCCGACACCTTGTCGGAGGAGTCGAGCACGGAGGAAAGCAGCGCCGCCATGTACTCTTTCGTATAGTGGCACTTGCAGTACGCCGTCTGATACGCAACGACGGCATAGGACACCGCGTGCGCCTTATTGAATGCGTAGTTCGCAAAATCATAGATGTCCTGATAGATCGCCTGCGCCGTCTCCGCAGGGATGCCGCCCGCCACACACCCGGCGATGCCGCGCTGCGCATCGCCGTAGATAAATGCCTGTCGCTCGGCTTCGATCTGCTTCGCCTTTTTCTTGGAAATGGCGCGGCGCACGAGATCCGCCTGTCCGAGCGAATAGCCGGCGAGTCGGCGGAAGATCTCAATGACCTGCTCCTGATAGACGATGCAGCCGTAGGTGACGCCGAGGATCGGCTCGAGCGAGGGATGCAGGTAGGTCACGAGCTTCGGGTCGTGCTTGCTGGCAATGAAGCGCGGGATGGAATCCATGGGACCCGGACGGTAGAGCGCGATGATCGCGGTCAGATCCTCGATGCTCTCGGGCTTCATACTCGTACACACGCCCGTCATGCCGCTGGATTCCAGCTGGAATACGCCGCTCGTCCTGCCCGCCTGCAGCATGGCGTAGCTATCCGGGTCATTGTCCGGTATAGACGCAAGTGTAAAGGACTTTTCCTTTTCCTGTATCAGCTTCACCGCGTCGTCCAGAATGGTGAGGTTCCGAAGACCGAGAAAGTCCATCTTCAGAAGTCCCAGCTCCTCAAGCGTGACCATCGTATACTGGCAGACGATGGTGTCGTCATTGCGCGCAAGCGGCACATAATCCACCACGGGGTCTTTCGTAATGACGACGCCGGCAGCGTGTGTGGAGGCGTGACGCGGCATGCCCTCGAGCGCGCGCGCCGTGTCGATGAGCTTTTTGACCTGTTCCTCGCTCTCGTACCTCTCGCGCAGCTCACGCGAGAGCTTCATCGCCTCGTCAAGCGTGATATGCAAAGCGTTTGGAATGAGCTTTGCGATCACGTCGCAGTCCGCATAGCTCATGTTGAGCGCGCGGCCGACGTCGCGAATGACGCCGCGCGCCGCCATGGTGCCGAACGTGACGATCTGCGCCACATGATCCTCGCCGTACTTGCGGCGCACATATTCAACGACCTCGCCGCGGCGCGTATCGCCGAAGTCCATGTCGATATCGGGCATGGAGACGCGCTCCGGGTTCAAAAACCGCTCAAAATACAGCGAATACGGGATCGGATCGATGTCGGTAATGTGCAGGCAGTAGGATACCATGCTGCCCGCGGCGCTGCCGCGCCCGGGACCGACGGGGATGCCAACGCTTCTGGCATAGCGCACAAAGTCGGAAACGATGAGAAAATAGTCGGTAAAGCCCATTTTCTCGATCATATCCTGCTCGTAGGTCAGCTGCCTGCGCAGCGCCTCGCTCCCCTCGCCGTAGCGCTCACGGTAGCCCTTGTCGCAGAGCTCCTTGAAGTAGGAAAAGCTGTCATAGCCCTCGGGAAGCTTGAATTCCGGCAGGTGATACTTGCCGAAGGTGAACTCGACATTGCACATTTCGGCGATCTTTCCGGCGTTTTCAACCGCCTCGGGATACTCGGGAAAGAGCGCCGCCATTTCCTCCGTCGTGCGGAGGTAGAAGTTCTGCGGCTCGTAACGCATGCGGTTCTCGTCATCCACCGTTTTCCCGGTCTGAATACACAGCAGAACGTCGTGCGCGTAGGCGTCCTCCTTGCGCAGGTAGTGCGCGTCGTTCGTCACAACGAGCGGCAGACCGGTCTCTTCGTGCAGGCGCAAAATGCCCTGGTTGACGATCGCCTGCTCGCGGATGCCGTGATCCTGCAGCTCCAGGTAGAAATGGTCCGGACCGAAGATCTCAGCGAGCGTCAGCGCGTATTCCTTCGCGCCCTCATAGCTGCCGCTGCGGAGCCTGCGTGGGATCTCGCCGGCAAGGCAGGCCGACAGGGCGATCAGCCCTTTGCTGTGCTCGCGCAGCAGCGCAAGGTCGATGCGCGGCTTAATGTAAAAGCCCTCGACATGCGCCATGGAAACGAGGTAGGAAAGGTTGCGGTACCCCTCCTCGTTCTCGCACAGCAGCACCAGATGGCGCGCCTCGCTGTCAAATTCGTGCTGCTTATCAAAGCGCGTGCGCGGCGCAACATAGACCTCGCAGCCGATGATCGGCTTGATGCCCTCAGCTTTGCAGGCGCGGTAAAAGTCGATCGCGCCGTACATCACGCCGTGGTCCGTGATGGCGCAGGCGGTCTGCCCCATCTCCTTGACAAGCTTCGGAAGGTCTTTGATGCGGCAGGCTCCGTCGAGCAGGCTGTATTCCGTATGAACATGAAGGTGGGCAAAGGGCATGGGGTTCCTCCTCACCGTACTGTTAAAGCGCGGTTCATCTTTCTTCTTCCATGAGTTCTTCCACAAGTTCGACCGCGGCGGCGATCATGACCGAGCAGTGATTGGTGAGTCCCAACGCCTTGACGGCAGGGGACGCCTTCTCATCTCCGCTGCGGTCCTGAAGCAGTTCACGGCAGCGCAGGTGACCGAAGCGCTCCTCAAAGCCCTGCTGAAGCCGCTTGGCGCGCAGCACGGCTTTTTTCTTCGCGCTGACGGGATCGCTGAAATCCGCCGGCAGCATCAGATCCAGCGCCATGACCGCGCCGGTGACCGCGCCGCACAGCTCGCCCGTGCCGGCTCCGCCGCCGAAGCCGCTGCCGAGCTTGCGGTAGGTCTGCTCGTCCACGCCGAGCCGGTCGGCAAAGGCGGCAAGCACGCTTTGGCAGCAGTTGAATCCCTGTTCGTGCGCTTTGATTGCAGTTTGATAACGATTCATCCGAATGATTCCTTTCTCTTCCGTATCGGGCGCAGGCACAGCGCGCCTTATTGTTCCTTCGCGATCTCCATCAGCTTGCGGACGCGATGGTTCAGGCAGGATTTCGTCAGCGGCGGGGCGAAGGTCGCCGCAAGTTCGCTGAGCGTCAGCTCAGGCTGCAGAAGCCGCGCGACCGCCACCTCCTGCAGCTTGACCGGGAGGTCGTTGATCGCCCCCGACTCGGTCAGGCGGGTGAAAGCCTCCACCTGTTCGCGCGAGGCGCTCACCGCCTTGTCGAGATTTGCCGCGTCGCAGTTGACACGGCGGTTGACGGTGTTGCGCATTTCCTTTTCCACCTTGGTCGCCATGAGCTGCATCGCGCACACCGGCGCGCCGATCAGCGTGAGCAGATCTTCAATATGCTCGCTCTGCTTAAAGTAGGTGACGCTGTTGCTCTGGCGCATCACATGCTTCGGGATGAAGCCCATATCGCAAAGAAGCGCTTCGACCTCCTTTGCCGCCTGCAGATGCGAGGTGGCAAGCTCCAGATGATAGCGCTTTTTGGGATCGGTCACACTTCCGCCGGCGAGAAACGCGCCGCGCAGAAACGCCGTGCGGCAGCACTCCTCCTCCAGCAGGGCAAAATTGACATGCAGCGCAAAATGCGCCCTCCGGTCATAGCCAAGCGTGCGGAAGATGGCGGCGAGCCTGTCCGCGTCCGTGATGCGAAATACCAGCTTTCCGCCGTCCTTTTTCTCCGGCAGGGCGTCAAAGCGAACGGAAAACGCCTTTTGAAAGAGCCTTGGAAGCCTTGCGGCAAATTCCTCGTTTTCCGTCACGATACGCACCTCGCTGCCCGAAAAGCTGTTGGCATAGAGCAGTACGCCGTACGCCTCGGCGATCGCGCAGCAGCGGCGCGTAAGCGCGGTCTTGCAGACCTCCGCTTTCACCTCATAGGCAAAGGACATCGCGTCCACCTCCCCCCATGGCTGCGCCGCAGGCGGCAGCGCAGCTTCTCTAACGTGTCATGTCACGGTGATTTTCATATGCAGGATATCCGAGCTGATTCAAATAGGCATTGACCGCGCGCGCAATGCAAACGCTTCTGTGGTGACCGCCGGTGCAGCCGACGGCGATGACAAGCATCGTTTTCCCCTCCTCGCTGTACAGCGGCAGGAGGAACGCAAGCATGCTCTCAAGCTTTTCCACAAACGCTTTCGTCTGCGGAAAGGAGAATACGTAGTCATAGACCTCCTGGTCCATGCCGGTCTTATGCTTCAGCTCCGGCACGTAAAAGGGATTGGGCAGAAAACGGACGTCAAAAACGAGATCCGCCTCCAGCGGGATGCCGTATTTGTAGCCGAACGAGACCACATTCACACTGAGCTTCCCCCGCATGGCCTTGTCGCCGAACAGGCTGTAAAGCTCGCTTCTGAGCTTGGCGGCGGGCATCTGCGTAGTGTCGAGGACAAAATCCGCACGCTCCCTGAGCGGGCGCAGCAGCGTCTCCTCGCGGTGCATCGCTTCCTCGAGCGTCTCTCCGTCCTCCATCAGCGGATGGCGGCGGCGCGTTTCCTTATAGCGCTTGATGATCGTTTCCGCGTCGGCGGTCAGAAACAGCAATCGGCAGATGTTGCCGCTTTTTCGCAGATCCTCCATCGCGGCAAGCAGCGGTGCAAAGCCGTGACTTCCCGAGCGGATGTCGCTGACGAAGGCAACGCGGTCATAGCGGCCGTCGCTCTGCGCGCAGAACTCGGCAAATTTCAGGATAATGTCGGCGGGCATGTTGTCCACCGTATAATATCCCATATCCTCCAAATAGGTCGCGGCGCTGGATTTCCCTGCGCCGGAAAGTCCGGAAATAATGAGAATTTCCATTGGCTTTTCCTCCCTGCCATGCCCTCCCCCGCCGGGAAAGCTCCGTGTTTTTCATACGGGTATGAACTGACTTTCTTAACGGACGATCTTTACCTCAGGCTCAAGCATGACGCCGTGTGCATCGTATACGGTCTTTTGCACCTTCTCAATGAGCGCGAGCACGTCCGCGCAGGTCGCACCGCCGGTATTGACGATAAACCCTGCGTGCTTGGTCGAAACCTCCGCACCGCCGACGCGGCAGCCTTTTAAGCCGCAGCCCTCGATCAGGGGACCTGCATAATAACCGGCCGGGCGCTTGAAGGTGCTGCCTGCACTGGGAAATTCGAGCGGCTGGGACGCCTTGCGTTTTGCCATCAGCTCGCGCATTCTCGCCCCGATCGTCTCACTGTCGCCTGGCTCAAGGCGGAAGGTCGCGGAAAGCACCACATACTCCGGATGCTCGCTCAAAAGACTCCGGCGGTAGGAAAACTGCATCTCCTCGCCCTTGAGCGTGCGAATACCCGCCTCCGGATCCAGCAGCGTGACGGAAGCGACCACGTCTTTGATCTCGCCGCCGTAGGCGCCTGCGTTCATACACACCGCGCCGCCCAGCGTACCGGGGATCCCGTGGGCAAATTCAAGACCGCTCAGCCCTTTTCTCCGCGCATATTCCGCGATCCGTGCAAGCGATGCCCCGCACTGCGCCGTGATCTCGTTCGCCTGTCCGCCGTCGGCAATGCGCGTCATCCCCTCGCTCACACCGATGACCAGACGGTCGATCCCCTCGTCAGGCACGAGGAGATTCGTGCCGTTGCCGATCACCAGCGCCCGCGCACCGCACGAGAGCGCAAAGCTCATCAGCAAAACGAGCTGCTCGGCATTTTCCGGAAACGCCATGCGCTTTGCCGCGCCCCCGACGCGCAGCGAAATATGCTTCGCCATCGGCTCGTCTTCGACATATTTGAGATCGGGCAAATAGTCCGCTATCTTACGGTCAAGCGTCTCAAACCACGCCATAGTGATAACTCCTTATTCTTCCTGATTTAATTCTGCGGGGTATGGCGGTCCACATAGCCGTCGATCTGATCGACGAAATCATGCGCGGAATTGCAGCCGTGTTTCTTTTGACGGTTGTTCATCACCGCAAGCTCCACAATACCGGCAAGGTTGCGCCCCGCGCTGACCGGGATCACCGACATCGGCACGCGGACGTCCATGATGCTCGTAAAGCGCTCATCCAGACCAAGGCGGTCATAGTACTTGTCGTCCACCCATTTTTCAAACTGAATGACAAGGTCGATCTGCGTGGAATCCCGCACCGCGCCCATACCGAAGAGCTTCTGCACGTCGATCACACCGACGCCGCGCACCTCCAGATAATTCCGGATCAGCTCCGGCGCGGTGCCGAACAGCGTACCGCCGATGCGCTTGATCTCCACCGCGTCGTCCGCGACGAGACGGTGACCGCGTTTGATCAGCTCGATCGCCGTCTCGCTCTTGCCGATCCCGCTGTCGCCGAGGATCAGCACGCCCTCGCCGTAAACATCCATCAGCACGCCGTGGCGCGTGATGACCGGCGCAAGCTCGTGGTTGAGATAGTCAATGGTCATTGAGGTAAATTCCACCGAGGTATGCCCCGTACGCAGGAGCGTACGCCCATACTTTTTCGCCATCTCAAGACATTCGGGAAATACATCCAGATTGCGGGAGATCACCAGCGCCGGTATCTCATGGCGAAAGATGTCCTCAAAGCACTTGCGCCGTTCCCCGGAGGAAAAGCTCTTCAAAAAGGTCGTCTCCGACTTACCGATGATCTGCAGGCGGCGGGGATCGAAATAGTCAAAAAAACCGATAAACTGCAGACCCGGACGGTTCACATCCGTGATCGTCAAGGTCTCGGTGTCATAGTCTTTGCCCTCAAAGATGACCTCCATTTGGAATTTATCAACAATATCCTTCACTTTGACAGATCGGTCTGTATTCATGCTGTACCTCCGTTTTTTGGATAGTAACTCATTGTTATTATAGTTTGTTTTCCCTTTTTTTACAAGCGTGACCGGTCTGATTTTTCCGTGCTTTTTCCCTTTTCTGCCAAAAAATAAATTTTTTGCGCTTTTTTGAAATTTTCACTTGCAATTTGCCTTTCTATCTGTTATAGTATCAACTGCTTGTGAATGTGCAAGTCTGATTTTAACTACAGCAAGGAGGTGCAACGGATGGCAAAGTGCGAGTTTTGTGACAAGGGTGTGACTTTCGGTATCAGAGTTTCCCACTCTCACCGTCGTTCCAATCGTCCCTGGAAGCCCAATGTCAAGCGCGTTAAGGCGATCGTAAACGGTACGCCCCGCCATGTTTATGTTTGTACCCGCTGTCTGCGTTCCGGTAAGGTTACCCGCGCGATTTGAGACAAGCATGAAATCGAAGCTTTGCCTTTCGGCAGAGCTTCTTTTTTATTTCTGCATTTTGTAATGACGGCGCTTGCTGCCGGTGGCATCGAATACCTAAAAAATGACACCGGAATTGCTTTCTTATTTTGGTCACCGCGCTGCTGAAAACATAAATCTTGCAGCAGCGTCTTTTTAAGTTTTCTCCCAGAAATACGCCGTTTCCCTCTCGCTGTCAGGCGGAAAAGCGGCTCCGGTATTTGCCGGAGCCGCTTTCTTCTTTGGAACGTTTGGAACGATGCTCACACCCAGCTGCTGTCGCTCTCGCGGCGCGGCAGGCGCTGCATCAGCGTGCCGATCGACGGTCTGACCGGTGCACCGCAGTAAAGCACCTCATACACAGCCCCGCAGATTGGCATTTCCACACCGTATTCCTTCGACAGCTCATGTGCGCCGCGCGCAGCAAAAAAGCCTTCGACGACCGCGCCGATCTCCTGCATGGCGTCCTGTGCAGCCTTTCCCTGTCCGATCAGGATGCCGCAGCGGCGGTTGCGCGAATACATGGAGGTACACGTCACGATCAGATCGCCCACGCCGGCGAGACCTGCCAGCGTTTCCTTACGCCCGCCCATTGCTTCGGCAAGACGGGAAATCTCGGAGAGCGCGCGTGTCATCAACAGCGCTTTTGTGTTGTCGCCCAGACCTGCGCCGTCGCTGATGCCGCAGCACAGCGCCACAACGTTTTTGAGCGCGCCGGCAAGCTCCACGCCCACCACATCGTCATGCGTGTAGACGCGGAACACATCATTCATGAAAACGCGCTGCACCGTTTCCGCCACGCTCTGCTCCTCCGCCGCAGCGACACAGCCGGTCGGTATTCCGAGCGCGACCTCCTCGGCGTGCGAGGGTCCGGAGAGCACGGCAACCGGACAGGTCCCCTTCGTCTCTTCGTGCAGGATTTCCGACATGCGAAGATGCGTCTCCTGCTCCACGCCCTTCGTCAGCGAAACAAGGATCGTTCCGCCGTTGATGTACGGCGCCGCCGCCCTCGCGACCCCGCGCAGGGCGAAGGACGGCGCGGCGAAAACGAGCAGCTCGTCATTTTTTAAGCGCTCCAGATCGTTCGTGATCGTAATCTGCTGGGGGATCGCCACATTTTTCAGCAAAGGATTTTCCCGTTTCAGCGAAAGCGTCTTCGCCTTTTCCGCGCTATGCGACCATAAAGTGACCTCATGACCGTTCGCATTGAGCAGCATTGCAGCAGCAGTTCCCCAACCGCCGCTGCCAAGAACTGTAATCTTCATTTTTTATCCTCCGGAGCATTGACATGAAAATGAAACCGATTCTCCGTTCCGTGCAGCAGCCGCACGATATTCTCGCGGTGTGCAAAAATGACAAGCGCCGCAATCAGCACGGAGAGGATCGTCAGGTACAGATCTCCGTAGACGATCTGTGTCAGCACGGGAAAAGCCACCGCCGCACTCACAGAGCCGAGCGAGACGTAGCGCGTGGTGAGCCACAGCAGCGCGAAAAGTCCCCAGCAGACGAGCGCAATGCGCCAATCAAGGCACAGCAGCAGCATACCGCCGCAGAGAATGCCCTTGCCGCCCCTGAACTTCGCCGTACAGGGAAACATGTGCCCAAGTACGCAGAACAGTCCCGCCCAGTATTTGAAGTGCAGCACATACACCGCCTGCTCTGCCGCCGTGAGCGGAAGGTCGGGCATCATGCGCGGGTCAAAGCGCGCGCCAAGCCAGGCCGCAAACAACACCGCGACCGCCGCCTTGCCCATGTCGCACAGGATCACGAGCAGCGCGTATTTCGCACCGTAGTTGCGGTAGAAATTCGTCAATCCCGCGTTGCCGCTGCCGTGGCGGCGGACATCGTCGTGAAAGAACAGCTTTGAGGTCAGTATCGCCCCATTGAAGCAGCCGCAGAAATAGGCGACGACCGCTGCAAGCAGATAGTCCGTATGGCTTATAACGAAAGCTATGACAAGTCCCATTGCTTTACTCCTCCCTGTCCCCCTTTTCGCGCACGGAGAGGATCACGGGCGTGCCCTCCAGCCCGAATACATTGCGGATGCAGTTTTCAATATACCGGCGATAGGAGAAATGGAACAGCTCGCGGCTGTTGCAGAAGATGACAAAGTGCGGCGGTTTGACGCCGACCTGCGTCATGTAGTAGATCTTCAGGCGCCTGCCCTTGTCGGTGGGCGGCTGAACGCGCGTCTGCGCGTCGGTAAGGACGTTGTTGAGCATACCGGTGGTGATTCGCGTACAGGACTGCGCATAGACATAGTTGATCAGCTCAAACAGTCTGTTTACGCGCTGACCTGTCGCAGCGGAGATAAAGACGATAGGCGCATAGGTCATATAGGAAAGATCGCGGCGGATCTCCTCGCGCATCCTGTCCATGGTTTTGCCGTCTTTTTCCACAAGATCCCACTTGTTGACAACGATGATGCACGCCTTGCCCGCGTCATGCGCGAGTCCGGCAACCTTGGTATCCTGCTCGGTCACGCCGTCACGCGCGTCGAGCATGATGAGGCACACGTCCGCGCGGTCGATCGCCATCGTTGCACGCAGAACGCTGTACCGCTCAATCGTCTCGTCCACCCTGGATTTTTTGCGCATACCCGCCGTGTCGATAAAAACGTACTTGCCGCTTTCATTTTCAAAGTAGGAGTCGATCGCATCGCGGGTGGTGCCGGCAACGTCGCTGACAATGACGCGCTCCGTGCCCAAAATCCGGTTGGTGAGCGAGGATTTGCCGACGTTGGGCTTGCCGATGATGGCGACTTGGATCACATCGCTCTCATCCTCTTCCTCCTCTTCCGGCGGAAAATACTGCAGGCAGGCGTCGAGAAGGTCGCCCGTACCGTGTCCGTGAACGGCGGAAACGGCAATGGGATCGCCGAGACCGAGGTTGTAAAACTCGTAAAAGTCGGGATCGACCTTGCCGGTGGAGTCCATTTTATTGACTGCCAGAACGATGGGCTTTCCGCTTCGCAGCAGCATGTTGGCGACCTCCTGGTCGGAGGCGGTGAGTCCCGTTTTGATGTCGGTGAGGAACACGATGACATCCGCATGGGAAATGGCGATCTCCGCCTGCTCGCGCATAAAGGTCAATATCTCGTTGTCCGTGCGCGGCTCGATACCGCCGGTATCGACGAGGCGGAACTTTCTGCCGCACCATTCGCTCTCGCCATAGATGCGGTCGCGCGTAACGCCCGGCGTGTCCTCCACGATGGAAAGGCGCTGTCCGACAAGCTTATTGAATAACATGGACTTGCCCACATTCGGGCGCCCGACAATGGCAACCAAAGGTTTCATGGGTTCTCCTCCTTCGAGAAAATACTGTCGCACAGAGAATAACCGTCCGTCTCCGAGCAGAAAAGCGGACGGTGCAGCGCGCGCTCAACGTCGTCCGGCGTGACATCGTCGAGAAACACATCCACACCGTGACGAAGCATATTGGCAGGAAAAATGATGCGCTCGCCCAGCCACTCCCGCGAAGAAAGCTGCCTGATCATGTCCTGTCCCGTAACGAGACCGGAAACCGTGATCGTGTGACCGAAAAAGTCATTCCTGATCGCGGCGACCTCGCCGCGCAGCCGGGGAAACTTTTCCTTCGCCGCGTCCACAAGACGCGCAATGAACGGCGCGGCAGCAACGCCGGTGGCGATCGTGAAGCTTGACACGTCGCCGTCCTCCACGTCGGAGAGCGCGTCCATAAACTCGTTCATGGTGCTTCTGAGCATGCCGACGCCGTTGTCAAGCTGCCGGTAGTCCTCGTAATAGCTCTCCTCCGGCAGCGGCAGCTCCGCCGTGAGATACAGCTCGTCCGCGCAGAAAAACTTGCGCGTACCGTACTTTTCCTTACAGATCTCGCCGTAATGATCGACCGTTTCGATGATCTCAAGCGCCTTCTCCCGATCGACCGCTTTGATCTTTGCAAGTCCCTTGCGGTACTGCGTCAGTCCCACTGGCACGACCGAGCAGGAATGGAACCCGATGTCCATCAGATCTTCGATGGTGCGCTTCAAATGCTCGCCGTCGTTCCAGTCCGGGCAGACGACGATCTGACCGTTCATCTCGATGCCGGCTTCCCCGAACGCGCGCATATACCCGATGCTCCTGTCCGCATTCCTGTTGCCGAGCAGCGTGCGCCGCAGCTGCGGCTCCGTCGCCTGTACGGAGACGTTGATCGGACTGATGCGCAGGTCAATGATGCGCTGCGCCTCGCGTTCGGTAAGGTTGGTCAGCGTAATGTAATTCCCCATGAGAAAGCTCAGACGCGCGTCGTCATCCTTAAAGTAAAGTGTATCGCGCATGCCCGGCGGCATCTGATCGACGAAGCAGAAAATGCAGTGATTGGAGCAGGGACGCGGCTCATCCATCAGGTATGTGTCGAAGTTGAGCCCCAGATCTTCTCCCTCTTCCTTGCGGATCTTCACGGTGCGGCAGCTGCCGTCCGCTTCCCCAAGCTCCGCCTTCACGACCGGGTCATAGCAGAAAAAGCGGTAATCGAGCACATCCGCGATCTCGTGCCCGTTGAGCCTGAGGAGCTTCTCGCCCACGCGGATCCCTGCTTTTTCGGCGGGAGAGCCGCTGTCGATCGATGTGATGACCGTACCCACGCTTCCGCCTCCTCTCTTAACGCAAATTTCTACAAATACAGTATACCCGATTTTACCGGATCACGCAAGTACTCTTTCTCGTGGCGCACCGTGCAGAAGCGCTCGGCGGAAAGAAAAAGACCGCGGGAAGAAACCTTCCCGCGATCTTTTTTTGGTAGATACAATCACTCAGCTGCAACCTTGGACTCGATCACCTTGACCTGACGGCCGTTATAGGTACCGCATTCCGGGCACATTCTGTGGCTCTGGTGCAGAGCACCGCACTTCGGGCATGCAACGAGGTTGGGAGCGGTGAGCTTCCAATGAGAGGAACGCCTCTTGTCACGTCTCTGACGGGACACTTTCCCCTTAGGTACTGCCATGATGACACCTCCTTGAAGTTAAGCTGCTTGACAGCGAATTTATTGTTCTAAAAGCTTTGCGAGGCTTGCCAATCTTGGGTCTACTTCCTTCCTGCAGCGGCATTTTTCAACGTTCAGGTTCGCGCCGCAGCCGGAACACAAGCCCCTGCAATCCTCGCGGCAAAGGGTCTTGGTAGGCATATTGAGGATAAACGCCTCTCTCGCAAGCTCCGAAAGATCGACCGTATCGTTGTCGAGCAGCAGTATTTCGTCGTTTTCCTCACCCTCCAGCTCTTCGGCGAGCATACACTCAAACGAATGCTGAAAGGCACTGTCAAACTGCGTGCCGCAGCGGTCACATACGGACGAAAGCGTCGTAGAAAGCTCCATCTGCAAACGAAGCATCCCCGCAATGTTCTGCACCTGACCTACCACTAAGACAGGGCGAACCGCCGGACACACGCCGCCGAAGTCCACATCAGAAAAATCCTCCGAAAACTCGAAGGGAATTCTGCCTCCGGGGGTGTTGATGACACGTTTTACATCCAAAACCATACTACACCTCGTAATGACACGAGTAGTATTATAGTAAACGGATGGAAGAATGTCAAATCTTTTTTCAAAAAAATTTTTTATTTTATTTACATTTCAAAAAAGCTATCGTACAATGGCTGTACTTTGGAAAGGAGACGGTGGTATGCGCGAATTTCGCATCGGCAAAAATGATGCAGGTCAGCGGCTCGACCGCTTTCTGGGCAAGGCCATTCCCCTGCTTCCCGCGTCGCTGGCGCAGAAATACATCCGTCTCAAGCGCATCAAGTGCAACGGTGCGCGCGCCTCGCGCGAGCAGAAGCTCTGTGAAGGCGATTTGCTGCAATGCTATATCAACGACGAGTTTTTTGAAACGCCGAGCGAGGAAAACGTTTATCTCACCATCACGACGCCGAAGCTCCGCATCGTCTACGAGGACGATAACATCATGCTGCTCGACAAGCCTGTCGGACAGGTCGTCCATGCGGACGAGGGCGAAAAGGTCAACACGCTCGTCAACCACATGCTCGCCTATCTCTACCAGAAGCGCGAATGGAATCCCCGAAAGGAAAACGCATTCACGCCGGCACTGTGCAACCGCATTGACCGCAATACCGGCGGCATTGTGATCGCCGCGAAAAACGCCGAGGCGCTGCGCATTTTGAACGACAAGATCCGTGACCGTGAGATCGCCAAATACTATCTCTGCATCGCGCTTGGGAGCCTTCAGCCGCCCGGCGGACGCATCGAGTGCTTTTTACGGAAGGATGCACAGAGCAATACCGTGCGCGTTTATCACCATCCCGTCCCCGAAGGGCGCAGCGCGGTCACGCTTTACAAGACGCTGCGGACAAACGGCGCGCTTTCGCTTTTGGAGGTGGAGCTGCTCACCGGGCGCACGCACCAGATCAGAGCCTCCTTTGCCGACCTCGGGCATCCCCTGCTCGGCGACGGGAAGTACGGCAGCGGCGCGGTCAACCGCAAATACGGCGAAACGCATCAGGCGCTGTATTCCTACCGGCTGCGCTTTGATTTCCCCACCGACGCGGGTGCGCTTTCGTATCTGCGCGGCAAAGAATTTATGGTCGGCGAGGTGCCGTTCCAAAAGAAATATTTTCCCGGAAGTGTCCTGACCGGCACGGAATAAGCGCGAAGAAGAAAGCGAGGCGGGTACAATGCGCAACATGTCAAACAGGCGGAAAATGTCTCAGCCCATGCTGTTTATTCTCCTGTTCGGCATCGTCAGTTTGTTTTCCGATATGACGCACGAGGGTGCTTCCAGCATTCGCGGCGCATATCTGAGCCTGTTGGGCGCGTCCGCCGGAACGATCGGCTTCGTTTCGGGGCTTGGCGAGCTCGTCGGCTATTCCATGCGGTATGTATTCGGAAAGCTGACCGATAAAACGAAAAAATACTGGCCGATGGTGATCCTCGGCTACACATTGGATATCATCGCGGTCCCCGCGCTGGCGCTCGTCCATGAAGACGGCTGGATCGCCGCCTGCCTGCTTCTGGTGATACAGCGCATGGGGAAAGCCATCAAGAAGCCGGCAAAGGATACCGTCATGTCATTTGCCGCGTCGCAGGAGGGCGCAGGCAAGAGCTTCGGTCTGCAGGAGCTGCTTGACCAGATCGGCGCTTTTCTCGGTCCCGTCCTGCTCTACCTTGTTATGCTGTTCCAAACGGAGGGCAGCACCTTTGAACTGTACTCCCGCTGCTTCGCCTTTTTGGCGATACCGTCTGCGATCACGCTGCTCCTGCTGCTGCTGACAAAACGCAGGTTTCCGAATCCGGAGCGCTTTGAACCGGAACCGAAGGAATACCTTCCGTTTCAGTTCAGGAAGGAATTTGTCCTTTATATCGCGGGGATCAGCCTATTCGCTTTCGGCTTCATTGACTATTCCATCATTATCATGCACGTCAGCCGCACCTTTACCGGCGACGCGGGCTCGGTGATCACGAGCGGATCGATCCCGCTGCTGTATGCCGGCGCCATGCTGGTCGACGCCGTCGCCGCGCTGTTTTTCGGAGCCCTGTACGATAAAAAGGGCACCGCCGCGCTCGTCTTTTCGACCGTGCTGTCCGCCCCGTTTGCCATCTTCATCTTTGCCTTTGACTCATTTCCGATGCTGCTGCTCGGCATAGCGCTTTGGGGGATCGGTATGGGCGCACAGGAGTCCATTCTAAAGGCCGCCGTTACAAGTATGGTGCCAAAAAGCTGCCGCGCCACCGGGTACGGCATCTTTGAATGCTCGTTCGGTGTTTTCTGGTTTTTGGGAAGCTGGCTGCTCAGCGCTCTGTACGAGGTATCCATACCCGCTATGGTCTTTCTCTCAGTGGCTTCTCAGCTTGCCGCGATCCCACTGTATCTCTTTTCCGCAAAACCGGCAGCGCCGCGTAAATAGGCGCCGACTGCTTCAGGGCAGTCCTGATCCTTTCGGTCGGGACTGCCTTTTCCATCTTAAAAAGTTCGATTTATGAAACAAAAAGTTTAATAAACCTATTGCATTTTGCTTCTGCTTGTGTATAATAGCATCAGTTTATTTTGCGAAACAAAAAGTTTACTATATCAAACCCTTTCAAGGAGGTCGTTGTATGGATATCGGCAGTAAGATCAAAGCCCTGCGAACGCAGAAGGGGCTGACGCTGGAGGAGCTTGCCAGCCGCAGCGAGCTTACGAAAGGGTTTTTGTCCCAGCTGGAACGCAATCTGACCTCCCCGTCCATCGACTCGCTCGACGACATTCTGGAGGCGCTCGGCACCAACCTTGCCGAGTTTTTCAAGGAAGACAAGGACGAGCAGTTCATCTTCCGCGGCGGCGACTTCTTTGTGGACGAGCGCGAAAGCTGCACCGTGAAATGGATCGTGCCGAACACGCAGAAAAATCAGATGGAACCGATCCTGCTGGAGCTGCCCTCCGGCGGTGAATCGTTCGAGGTGGCGCCGCACAGCGGCGAGGAATTCGGCTACGTCGTCGACGGCACGATCGTGCTGGAATGCGACGGCAGGCGCAGCGTGCTGCGCAGGGGCGAGACCTTTTATCTCCACGGGCGCACGTTCCACATGCTGAAAAACGAAAAGAAAACGACCGCACACGTCTTGTGGGTCAGTACCCCTCCCCTGTTTTAAGGCGGCGCCGCGCAGTCTGCGGCACACTCCGCCTGCCTTCCCTGCGCCGCACCGTCCGGAATCTTCCCGGGCTCCGGCGGGAAGTGCGGCAACATCTCCCGGTCTGAGAAAAAAATCTGTCTGCGCGGTCCGCATGAAGATAGCGTGCGGCGCTGCCCAAATCTTGAAAAGTGAGGATATCGGAAATGGCTGAAGAAAAGAAAAAGCTGATTCAATTTAAAAATATTGTCAAAAGCTTTGAGGACGGTCAGGTCGTCCTCAAGGGCGTTTCGCTTGACATCTGTGAAAACGAGTTCGTTACGCTGCTCGGTCCCTCCGGCTGCGGCAAGACGACGCTGCTGCGCATCCTCGGCGGCTTTTTGCAGCCGACGGAGGGCAAGGTCCTCTTTGACGGTGAGGATATCGTGAATATTCCTCCCTACAAGCGCGAGATCAACACCGTTTTCCAGAAGTACGCGCTTTTCCCGCACATGAACGTCTATGACAACATCGCTTTCGGTCTTTCCATCAAGAATGAGCCGAAGGATGTCATCAAGCAGAAGGTCATGCGTATGCTCAAGCTCGTGAATCTTGAGGATTATGCCGACCGCAACGTCACCGAGCTTTCCGGCGGTCAGCAGCAGCGCATCGCCATCGCGCGCGCGCTGGTCAACGAGCCGAGCGTGCTGCTGCTCGACGAGCCGCTTGGAGCGCTCGATCTGAAGCTGCGCAAGGAGATGCAGCACGAGCTGAAGTACATTCAGGAGGAGGTCGGCATTACCTTCGTCTTCGTCACGCACGATCAGGAGGAGGCGCTGACGATGTCGGACAAGATCGTCGTGATGAACGCGGGCGAGATCCAGCAGATCGGCACGCCGACCGAAATCTACCGCAAGCCGGTCAACGAATTTGTTGCCAAGTTCATCGGCGAGACGAACATCATCGACGGTACCGTTGTCGACGATGAGCACGTGATCTTCGAGGATAAGAAGTTTGAGTGCGACGCGCGCGGCTTTAACCCCGGCGAAAAGGTCGACGTCGTCATCCGCCCGGAGCATCTCGACCTCGTCTCCCGTTCGCAGGGCAAGCTCAAAGGCACGGTCAAGTCCCAGCTTTTCAAGGGCATGCACTACGAAACGGTCGTTGAGACGCGTGTCGGCACCTCCATCACGGTCAAGATGCAGGTCTCTCAGGACAAGCCTGTATTTAACGAGGAAAAGGGCGAAAAGATCAGTGCCAACGGCTTCCTGCTCGACGTGGAGGACGTCGGCGAGCTGGACGAAGCCAGGATCGTCGCCCTCGCCTCCGCCGAGGCGTGGGACGCCGAAACGGAGGAGCCCATCTCCATCAAGACGGTCGACTATGACATCAAGCCAGAAACCGGCAACTACTCCGTCACCTTCTCCACCGCAAACGACACCTCCATCACCGTCAAGGTCTTGGTCGTTGCGCAAAACCGCGTGGAAAGCAAGGTCTATCAGGAGGAGATCTACGCGATGAACTTCTTCAAAAAGGTCGAGGATATCCAGGAGAGCATCGCGCTCGACACCGATCTTGAGACCTGGGCAAGCGCGTCGGCGTGGTCCCTTGAGGACGGCGAGCAGGTCGAAATCACCGACGTCAAGTACGACTTCGACCCCGAGACGATCACGCCGGGCGTCTATGACGTGACCTTCTCCACCGAGGGCTACGAGTATCAGGTCTCCACCACGCATCATTTTGAGGAGGGCGAGCAGGTCGGTCTCGTCTTCGCGCCGCAGGACATTCACGTCATGAAGAAGGAGGGTCAGTGGTGAAGCAGTTTCGCAGCATGACTTATCCGTATGTCGCGTGGATCAGTGTGATCATCGTTGCGCCGATGCTGCTCATCGTTCTTTATGCCTTCACGACTTCCGGCAACGATGTTCTGACCATTCAATTCACGTTCGACAATTTCGTCCGTTTTGTGACCGACAGCGTCTTTATGGAGGTGCTGCTCCGTTCGCTCTACATCGCGGTCATTACGACGCTCATCTGCATTCTTTTGGGCTATCCCATCGCCTATGTCATCGCACAGCTCCCGGACCGCGGCAACACGCTGGCGATCCTTCTGATCACGATGCCGACCTGGGTGAATATGCTGGTGCGCACCTACGCGTGGATGGGCATCCTGCAGGACGAGGGCGTCTTCAACACGATCCTCGGCTTTTTCGGCATCGGTCCCGTTTCCATGATCCACACGAGCTTTGCCGTCATTCTCGGCATGGTGTATAACTTCCTGCCGTTTATGATCCTGCAGATCCACACCTCGCTTGCCAAGATGGACAAGAGCCTTTTGGAGGCGGCAAGCGACCTCGGCGCCGCGCCTGCCACCGCTTTTCTGCGCGTGACGCTGCCACTGTCGCTGCCCGGCGTCATCTCCGGCATCACACTGGTGTTTCTGCCGGCGGTATCGAGCTTCTTTATCCCCAAGTTGCTCGGCGGCGGTCAGTATGTGCTGGTCGGCAATATCATTGAAACGCAGTTCCTTACCACCGGCGACTGGAACTTCGGCAGCGCGATCTCGCTGATCATGGCGATCATCATCATGCTGTCGATGTGGCTCACGCGCAAGGCTGACGTTCAGGTCGCCTCGCGCGGAAAGGAGTGATGTAGGATGAAGAAGAAAGCCGGTATTGGCTCCAAAATCACGCTTGCGCTCACGCTCCTGTTCTTCTACCTCCCCATTTTCTATATCATTCTCTTTTCATTCAACGACTCCCGCTCGCTCACCAAATTCGGCGGCTTCAGTCTGCGCTGGTATGAAAAGATGTTCTCCGACTCTACGATGATGGAGGCGGTGTTCTACACCGTTGTGATCGCAGTGCTGGCGACCGTCGTCTCCACCGTGGTCGGCACAGTCACGGCCATCGGTCTTTCCAAATGCAAAAAGGTCTTGCAGACGATGGTCGAGCGCGTGAACGACCTCCCCGTGATGAACCCCGATATCGTGACGGCAATTTCGCTTTTGATGTTCTTCAGCATTCTTTCCGTGCGAAAGGGCTTCGGAACGCTGCTCATCGCGCATATCATGTTCTGTATCCCCTATGTCATGCTCTCGGTCACACCGAAGCTGCGCTCGCTCGACCCCAACCTCATCGATGCGGCAATGGACCTGGGCGCAACGCCGTTTCAGGCGCTCACGAAGGTCATCGTTCCGCAGATCCGTCCCGGCATCGTCTCCGGCGCGCTGATCGCGTTCACGATGAGCTTTGACGACTTCGTCATTTCCTACTTCGTCACAGGCAACGGCGTGAACAACATCTCCATTCTGGTCTACACGATGTCCAAGCGCGTCAATCCTTCGATCAACGCGCTCTCGACCATCGTGATCCTGCTCATCACGCTCGTGCTGGGCATCGTCAACCTCGTTCCGATCCTGCATGAGAAGAGAGCAGGTAAGGATAAACACTTTACACTTTCCCGCAGGGCGATCACCGTTACCGCCGCCGTTTTGGCGGTGGCGATCGTCGGCGGTATCGCCGGCGGCAGCATCAGCCGGCAGCACAGGCGCCAGTCCGCCATCGAAAAATACGGCTCCGACACGCTCAAGCTCTATCTCCCCGGCGAATACATCGGCGAAGACCTGATCTCCAACTTTGAAAGTCAGTTCGGCGTCAAGGTCATTGTGGAAAACTTTGACTCCAACGAGATGATGTACACCAAGATCCAGGCCGGCGACAGCTACGACGTGCTGATCCCCTCGGATTACATGATCGAGCGTCTCATCGCAGGCGACTATCTTCAGAAGCTCGACCGCTCGCTCGTTCCGAATCTGGATAATCTCTCCTCTGCGGTGCAGAATATGGATTATGACCCCGACAACACCTGGTCCGTCCCCTACTTCTGGGGCAGTGTGGGTCTTGTCTATAACCACGAGAACGTCGATCCCGCCGCGGTGGAAGCCGATGGCTGGGAGATCCTGCGCAACACGGACTACGCCGGCCGCATCTACATCTATGACTCCGAGCGCGACTCGTTCATGATGGCGTTCAAGGCGCTCGGCTGCTCGATGAATACCGACGATCCCGCCGAGATCGACGCCGCCTACAACTGGCTGCGCGAGATGAATAACACCATGTCTCCCGTCTACGTCACCGACGAAGTCATCGACGCAATGATGGCAGGCTATAAGGACATCGCCGTCGTCTATTCCGGGGATGCCACCGTCATTCTTGACGAGAATGAGGAAATGAGCTTCTTCATGCCAAAGGAGGGCACCAACATCTGGTGCGATGCGATGGTCATTCCCGCCAACGCGGAAAATCCGCTGCTTGCGCATGAATTCATCAACTATACGCTCACCTATGAGGCTTCGTTTGACAACTCCGAGACCGTCGGCTACGCTTCCCCGAACGCCGAGGTGCTCGAGGAGATGTCCGGCAGCGAAGACCTCTATGCCGAAAACGAAGCCTATCTGCCGCGCAGCGACGGTGAAATGGACGAAATGTTCCACGACAACCGCACGCTGCAAAAGGAGCTTTCCAAGCTCTGGATCAAGGTCAAGGCCGAAAAGTAAGGAGTGAAGCATCAGCCATGAAAATCGGAGACACCTATGAATTGAAAAAAGCCGTCACGCCCGACCTTACTGCCGCGGCGCTCGGCAGCGGCGCTCTCCCGGTGCTTGGCACGCCGTATCTCATCGCCATGGTGGAACATGCCGCCTTCTGCTATATGAATCAGTTCCTCGAAGACGGCAAAAGCAGCGTCGGCACGCTTGTGAGCATCAGCCACGTCTCCCCCACGCCCGTCGGCATGGAGGTATGCGTGCGCGTGGAGGTCACCGGCATCTCAGCAAACGGCAAGCTGGTCGATTTCAGCGCTTCCGCGTACGACGCATGCGGTCTCATCGGCGAGGGTACGCACCAGCGTGCGATCGTCACCGCAGAGCGTTTTATGGATAAGTGTCAGAAAAAACTGGAAGTCTAAAGGAGAAAAGCCATGCATTATTCCGGAAGCGTCTACCGTCCGCCGAGCGAAGCACGGAGTCTGATCGTGCAGTGTACGCTCGGGTGCAGCCACAACAAGTGCGCGTTCTGCATCATGTATAAGGACAAAAAGTTCTCCATCAACCCCCTGGAGCAGGTGCTCGGCGACCTTGCCGAAGCGCGCTCGTACAGCCGCGAGATCGACAAGATCTTTCTTGCCGACGGCGACGCGCTCGTGCTGCCGATGGATTATCTGCTCGCCGTACTTGACTATATCAGGAAGTACTTCCCCGAATGCACCCGTGTGGCGGCATATGCCGGCGCCAAGGCCATCCGCGGCAAGACGGACGAGGAGCTGCGCACGCTTCGTGAGCACGGTCTCGGCATCGTCTACATCGGACTTGAAACAGGCAACGAGGCGCTGCTCAAGAAGTATATGAAGGGCGTGACGGTGGAGGAAACGATCGAGCAGAGTCTGCGCGCCAAGGCCGCCGGCATGACGATCTCCATCACCGCCATCAGCGGTATGGGCGGCAGGGAGCAGTCCGAGATCCACGCGATCGACACGGCAAAGGCGCTCTCTCGCATCAAGGCGGACTATGTGGCGCTGCTGACGCTGCGCGTCTACACGGGTACGCCACTGCATGACTGGATCAAAAACGGCGAGATCACGATGCTCGGTCCCATTGAGCTTGCGCAGGAAACGCGCCTTCTTTTGGAGCACATTGACTCCGAGGGCAGTGTGTTCCGCTCCAACCACGCCTCGAACTACCTTCCGCTCGCCGGCACACTCAACCGTGACCGCGAAGCGCTCATCGCGCGCATCGACGCCGCCATTCACGGCGACGTTCGGTTCCGGCGCGCCGTGGAGCTGGGACTGTAAGCATAAAAAACCACCGGCACAGCTATGCCGGTGGTTTTTTATGCTCAGAACAGCGTCATCTGGCTGGTATCTGCCATGCCGGCAAAGGCGCCGAGCGCTTTGAGCTGCTCGATATGCGTCTTTGACAGCTTGCTGCAGCAGTCGGAAAACTCCTCGATGGAGGTGAAGGTCTTTCCCTTCCGCTTTTCCACCGTGTCGAGCGCAGCGGCTTCGCCGAGCCCGCGCACGGAGGTGAACGGCGGGAGAAGCCCGTTTTCCGTCACGAGGAAGTTCGTGGCGTCGCTGCGGTAAATGTCGATGGTATCAAAGTGGAAGCCGCGCAGGCAGAACTCGTAGCACACCTCGAGCGTGATCATCAGATCCTGCTCGACCGCCGTCGCGTCCTTATTGTTCTCGATCTCGCGGATGCGTCGCTTAATGTCCTCCGCGTCGCGGCAGCACTCCGCCGCGTCGAACGCCTTCGCGCGGATGGAGAAGAACGTCGCGTAAAACGCAAGCGGCTCATGTACCTTGAACCACGCGATGCGGAACGCCATCATGACGTAGGCGACGGCATGCGCCTTGGGGAAAAGGTAACCGATCTTGGCAAGCGATTCGATATACCACTCCGGCACATCGTGCTCGCGCATCTTCTCCACCCACATGGGCCAGTCGTCCGCCTTCCCCTTCTTGACCTTGCCCTTTCGCACGGCCTCCATGATCTTGAAGCTCATCTTCGGCTCAAGACCCATTGAGATGAGGTAGAGCATGATGTCGTCACGGCAGCCCACGGTCTCCAGAACGCTTGCCGTGCCGCTCGTGATAAGCTCCTTTGCGTTGCCGAGCCACACATCCGTGCCGTGGGAGAAGCCGGAAAGCCGCAGCAGCGTGTTGAAATCCTTCGGCTGCGTATCGACAAGCATCTGACGCGTGAAGCGCGTGTTGAATTCCGGAATGGCAACGGCGCCGGTGGGACCGAGCACCTCGTCATTTTCATATCCGAGAACTTTGGAGGAGGTAAAAATACTCATCGTGTCCGGATCGTCGAGCGGGATGGCGCGCGCGTTGACGCCGGTGAGCTTTTCAAGCATCCGGATCATGGTGGGGTCATCATGACCGAGCATGTCAAGCTTGAGAAGATTGTCCTCCATACAGTGATAATCAAAATGCGTGGTGATGGTGTCGCTGTCCGGGTCGTCCGCCGGGTGCTGCACCGGACAGAAATCCTCGATATCCATATCGTCCGGCACGACAACAAGACCGCCGGGGTGCTGACCGGTCGTCCTTCTGACGCCGACGCAGCCCGCTGTCAGGCGGTCGATCTCCGCGTTGCCGGCAGCGATGCCGTTTTCTTCGAGGTATTTTTTGACAAAGCCGTAGGCGGTCTTTTCCGCAAGCGTGCCGATCGTGCCGGCACGGAATACCTGGGTCTTGCCGAACATTTCCACCGCGTGCGCATGCGCGCGCGCCTGATACTCACCCGAGAAGTTGAGATCGATATCGGGCACCTTGCCGCCGCCGTAGCCAAGGAAGGTCTCAAACGGAATGTCAAAGCCGTCCTTCTGATAGGGTTCCCCGCACTTCGGACAGATTTTGTCGGGCATGTCGGCGCCGCAGCCGTAGCTGCCGTCCAAAATGAACTCCGAATTCCTGCACTTCGGGCAGCGATAGTGCGGCGGAAGCGCGTTGACCTCGGTAATGCCGGACATATAGGCAACGAGCGAGGAGCCGACGGAGCCTCGCGAGCCGACGAGGTAGCCGCACGCAAGCGAGCGCTGCACCAGCTTCTGCGCGGACATATAAACGACGTCGTATTTGCCCAGGATACCGCCCAGCTCAACGTTGAGACGGTCGGTAATGAGCTGCGGCAGCTCTTCGCCATACAGCTCGTGCGCCTTGTCCCACACGAGGCGGTTGAGCTCCTCCTCCGAATTTTCCAAACGCGGCGGAAAGAGCCTTCCCTTGGGGAGAAGCTCGATCTCTTCGACCATGTCGGCGATCCTGCGCGTGTTGGTCACAACCACCTCGTACGCCTTTTCCTCTCCCAGATACGCAAATTCCGCAAGCATCTCCTCCGTCGTGCGGAAATAGATGGGAAGCGATGCGTTCGCATCGGCAAACTTTTTCGACGCGAGCAGGATGTGGCGGTAGATCTCGTCCTCCGGCTCCTGAAAATGCACGTCGCCGGTGGCGCAGACCGGCTTGCCCAGCTCCTCGCCGAGCCGCACGATCGTGCGGTTGAATTCCCTGAGCTCCTCGTCCGAGCGCACGCTGCCGTCACGGATCATGAACCGGTTGTTGCACAGCGGCTGGATCTCCAGATAGTCGTAATAGGAGGCAATGCGCTTGAGCTCCGCCCAATCCTTATGGTCGGCGACTGCGCGGAACAGCTCGCCCGCCTCGCACGCCGAGCCGACGATCAATCCTTCGCGGTGGGCGTTCAGCTCGCTCTTGGGGATCGTCGGCACGCGCTTAAAGTACTTGAGGTTTGAAAGCGAAATAAGCTGATAGAGATTTTTAAGACCCGTCCTGTTCTTTGCAATGAGGATGATATGCTTGGGGAAACGGTTGGTCCTGCTTCCCTGCGGACGGAGACGGAGCATCTCGCCGTTGATCTGCTGGATCCTCCCGACGCCGCGCTCCTGCAGCATCGGAAAGAATTTCCCGAGCATCTGCGCGACCGGCACCGCGTCGTCCGACGCGCGGTGATGGTTGAACGCCGGCAGATGCAAATGCTCCGCCACGATATCAAGCTTGTATTTGCCCAGTCCCGGCAGCAGGTTCTGCGCAAAGATGAGCGTGTCGAGATAAGTCGGGTCAAACGGAATGCCGCACTTTTGGCACCCGGCGCGAAGAAAGCCGATGTCAAACTCCGCGTTGTGCGCGGCAAGGATGCGGCCGCCCGCAAAGTCAAGAAACGCACGAAGCGCCTGTTCCAGCTTCGGCGCGCCCCTGAGCATGTCGTCCGTAATGCCGGTAAGTCCGATGATCTCCGGCGTCAGGCGGCGCTCCGGGTCGACAAACGTCTGGAAGGTATCGACGATCTCGCCGTTTCGCATAATGACCGCGCCGATCTCCGTGATCGCCTCGGTCGCGACCTTGAGACCGGTCGTTTCAATGTCAAAGCAGCAGATTTCCGAGGAAAAATCCCCGTCCTGATCGCCGTGCACGGCAATGCGGTCATCCAGATTGTTGACAAAATAGCCCTCGCAGCCGTAAAGTATTTTGATTTTACCCTCGCCGGCATGCCAGGCATCCGGGAAGCTCTGCGCCACACCGTGATCGGTGATCGCAATGGCGGGCATGCCCCACTTGGCGGCAAGCTTGACGACGCTGCCCGTGTCGGTCAGCGCGTCCATGTTGGACATCTTCGTATGCAGGTGCAGCTCCACGCGCTTTTCCGGCGCGTTGTCCATGCGTCCCTCATGCTCGATCGTCTCAATGTCGCGCGGATTGAGCTGCATATCCTTGCCGTCGAAGGTCAGCTCCATCGTGCCGCTGACGCGCAGCCACATGCCCGGCGCGATCTTATCCTGCACCTGCGCGATTTCACGCTCGTACATGTTGCGCCGGATACTGACGGAGCCGGTGTAATCGGTCATCTCCAAAATCATGACCCACATACCGGCGCGGCGCGTTTCATGGCAGTCGAACTGAAAGACCTTGCCCTCGACCACCACGCGGCCGCTCTTGGCGGTCAGCTCGCCCATCGGCAGGACATTGCCCTTGATCTCCCTGCCCATGATGACCCTGCCGCCCGCATCGATCCTCCTGCCTGCGCCCTTTTGCAGATCGGGAAACGCGACGGCGGTGGACTTGATGTTAAGCGTCACGCGCGAAAGCTCATACTGCCGGGCAAGCAGCTGCTCCAGCGCGGTCTGCGCCGCATCGCTCACCTGCTCGTGCACCGTCATATCAAGCGTCATCGCGCGGCGCTCCGGTTCCAGCACCATATTGGTCACAATTGCGGTATTCAAGAGCACCCGCAGCTCAAACTCGGGTGAAAAATCGCTGAACAATTCAAAAAACGGAATCTTTTGTGCCATGGCTCTTCCCTATGTATCAAAGTTTTTCGATTTCCTCCAGCAAGGCGTCCACAAGCTTTTCCTGCGGCACCTTGTAAAGCACTTTTCCTTTTCGGAAGATCAGTCCTTCCCCCTCGCCGCCGGCGATGCCGATATCCGCCGCGCTCGCTTCGCCCGGTCCGTTGACGACGCAGCCCATGACCGCGACGGTGATCTTCTTGCTGCAGCCGGCAAGACGCTTTTCCAGCTCCTCGGCAATGGGGATCATATTGTAGCCGGTCCTTCCGCAGGTCGGGCAGGAAATCAGATTCACGCCGGAGCGGCGAATGCCGCAGGCCTGCAGAATGCGCCTGGCGGCATAGACCTCCTCTACGGGGTCGGCCGTGAGCGACACGCGGATCGTATCGCCGATCCCCTCGCAGAGAAGACCGCCGATGCCGATCGCGGATTTGATCAGTCCCATGGAGGGCGTGCCCGCCTCGGTCACGCCGAGATGGAGCGGATAGTCGACGCGCTCATGCAGCAGACGGTATGCCGCCATATTGAGCGGCACATCCGAGCTTTTTACGCTGACGCAGATATCGGTAAAGTCGAACTTCTCCAAAAGCCTGATGTGTCCCATCGCGCTTTCCACCAGCGCTTCCGGCGTCACCCTACCGTACTTTGCAAGAAGCGCCTTTTCCAGCGAGCCGCCGTTCACGCCGATGCGGATGGGAAGCCGGCGCGCGCGGCAAGCGTCCACGACTGCCTTGACGTTCTCCTCTCCCCCGATGTTGCCGGGATTGATGCGGATCTTGTCCGCACCGCGCACGGCAGCCTCAACGGCAAGACGATGGTCGAAATGAATATCCGCCACGAGCGGAATGGAGATCCGCTCCTTGATCGCGCTGATCGCCCGCGCCGCCTCCATGGTCGGAACGGTCACGCGCACGATCTCGCAGCCTGCGTCCTCAAGCGCCTGGATCTGCGCCGCCGTCGCGGCGGCGTCCTCCGTTTTTGTGTTGCACATGGACTGGATCGTCACCGGCGCGCCGCCGCCGAGGACAACGCCGCCGACTGTGATCTGCTTCGTCATTTTCACACCTCTTTAGAACAGTTTCACAATGTCATGGAAGGTCACAAACAGCATCAGCGCCATCAAAAGCGCAAATCCGACGCCGTTGACCGCGTTGAGGTACTTGCTCGGGATCTCCTTTTTCACGAGCAGCAGCGCAATACGGTTGACCAGCAAAAACAGCACATGTCCGCCGTCGAGCGCGGGCAGCGGCAAAAGATTCATCACCGCGAGGTTGACGGCGATCATCGCGGCAAAAAACAGAATGCTCTCCATTGCCGCGCCAAAGCCTTCCTTCGCCTCGGTTTCCTTCCCCACCTCCGTGATCGTCGAAACGATACCGACCGGTCCGCTCAGATCATCCACGCCCGCGCTGCCCGAAACAAGCATCTGCAGACTCAATCGCACAAGGCGCACATAGTCGAGCGTCTGGTACCAGCTGTATTTGAGCTTCAAGCCGGGCGTCGCTTCGACAATTCCGCCGTAGGAAAAGCCGTAGGCTTTGTATTCCCTGCCGCTTTCGTCCTGATAGGTCTGCTTCGTGAGTGTGCGCGTGAGCTTTTTCCCGTCGCGCAGCACGGTCATCTCCAACGTATCGCCGCTGCCGGAAAGCTCCATGATGAGGGAAACGTCACTTTTGAGATAGACGCGCTCACCGTTGATGGCGTAGATCGTGTCACCGACCATAATGCCGTTTTCCCCCTCCTGGGAAAACCCGTCGTTGAGCGCGGCAATGTCCGCGGTGTAAAACCCGCCCGCGCCGGCGTACAGGCAGAGGACGATCAAAAAGCCGGTGAGAAAGTTCATGAAAGCGCCGGCAACGAAAATGAGCAGCTTCGCCCAAAAGCCCTTATTGTTGAGCGCATTCGGGTCGTCGGAGTCCTCCTCCTCGCCCTCCATTGCGCAAAAGCCGCCGATGGGCAGAAGGCGAACCGAATACTCCGTCTCACCCTTCGTTTTGTGCAGGAGCCGCGGTCCCATGCCGATCGAAAACTCATTGACACGCACACCGCAGGCTTTGGCGGCAAGAAAATGCCCAAACTCGTGCACGGCGATCAGTACGCCGAAAATCAAAATCGCTGCAAGAATATAAACCATGCTGTTACTCCATACCGCGCGCAACGGCGCGGCTTTTTATTTCAGATGCGAAAACACCGCTTGCCGCGCAAGGCGGTCTGCTTCCAGAATATCCGCCAAAGCGGGATTTGATACCTGTTCGACCGTATCCAGCGCCGCTTCGACGAGCGCGGGAATGTCGTTAAAACCGATCTGTTCGCGCAGGAACGCCCCAACGGCAGCCTCATTCGCTCCGTTCATCACCGCGCAGCTCGTGCCGCCGGTTTCAGCGCACCGTCTGGCAACGGCGAGGCAGCGGAAGATCTCTTCATCCGGTCGGGCAAAGGTCAGCGGCGGGCAGGACAAAAGATCCAGCGCATCCGGCGCGTGCTCCGCGCGGAAAGGATAGGTCATCGCATAGCGGATCGGCAGCTTCATGTCGGGTATGCCGAGCTGGGCAAGATAAGCGCCGTCGCAAAACTCCACGAGCGAGTGGACGATGCTCTGACGGTGGATCACCGCGCTGACCTTCTCAGGCGGCAGGCGGTAGAGCCGCATCGCTTCGATGATCTCAAGTCCCTTATTCATCAGCGTTGCAGAATCGATCGTGATCTTCGCGCCCATCGTCCAGTTCGGATGTTTGAGCGCGTCCGCCCTGGTTTTGCCCGCAAGCTCCGCACGGGAGAGCCCGTAAAACGGACCGCCTGAGCAGGTCAGCACGAGGCGGCGGATCTCGCCGCGGTCGCGGCAGCCCTGTAAACACTGAAAGATCGCGGAATGCTCGCTGTCCACGGGTATGATCTCCGCACCGGTGCGCGCCGCGGCATCCATCACCAGCTCCCCGGCGCAAACGAGCGTCTCCTTGTTCGCAAGCGCAATACGTTTTCCTTTGGAAATCGCGGCAAGCGTCGGCTTGAGCCCGATCATACCGACAACGGCGGTGACGACCGTATCCGCTTCCTCCGCCGTGGCTGCGGCGAGCAGACCGTCCATACCGGAGAGAACCTCGATGCCTGTATCGGAAAGCCGCGCTTTCAGCTCACGCGCGGCGGCTTCGTCATAAAGCGCGACGAGACGCGGAGAAAATTCCCGCGCCTGCTGTTCGAGCAGATCAATGCTGCTGTTTGCCGTCAGCGCCGCGACATGCAACCCCAAATCGCGCACAACCTCCAGTGTCTGGCGGCCAATCGAGCCGGTCGAACCGAGTAAAGTGATTGTCCTTGTCATGTCAGATCACTCCTGCGCTCACAAAGAAGTATACAACAGGTGCAATGAACATGCTGGAATCAAAACGGTCGAGCATGCCGCCATGCGTCAGGAACAGGTGGCTGTAATCCTTGACGCCGTTTTCGCGCTTAATGAGCGACATTGAGAGATCGCCGAGCTGTCCGAACACGTTGGCAACTGCGCCAACGCAGATCAGATGCAGGTAGTTTGGTACATAGCCGAAGCACTTCGCGCCGATCACACCAAGCAGACACATCGCAAGCGCGCTGCCGATGGGACCGCCGATACCGCCTGCCCATGTCTTGTTGGGGCTGACATGCGGCGCCATCTTGCGCTTGCCGAACCACATGCCGAAATACATCGACAGCGCGTCGCCGGCAAACGCGATGAAAAACGGGGCAAGGACATAGACCTTGCCGAAGCTTTCGTGCATCCGCAGCAGGAAAATGCAGCTATACATCATCGGGAACACGATGCCGCCGACGATTCCGACCGCAACGTCATGGAATGTAACCGGATTTTCGGTTCCGTAGTGCTTCACCGCAGCGAAAAACAGGAGCATTACGATCAGCCAGCGGAAAGGCACCGCGCAGGAAAAGCCCAATCCTTCGACGCAAAATGTGCCGATTTCCTTGTCCATAAACTGATAATAATACTGCAAAAAGATTGCAAGCATAATACTTCCATAGGAACTCTTCGGTATGCTCTTCCCCGCCGTGTGCAGCAGCTCATACGCCGCCACGCCTGCGATACCGCACACGAGCAGCACCGTCGCCCACGCGGGACAGGCAAGCAGCACCGCGAGCAGCAGCGGCAAACCAACGGCAACAACCAACCATCTTTGTTTCATTGCATTTCCTCCTTGTGAGGGATTCCGGCGGAAAAGCGCCGGTGCTGTTATTTCTTGCTTAATCCGCCGAAGCGGCGGTCGCGGCTCTGATAGGCGATGAGCGCCTTGTCAAACTCGCGCTCGTCAAAATCAGGCCACAGTGTGTCGGTATAGTAAAATTCGCTGTAAGCGCACTGCCACAAAAGATAGTTGCTGATGCGCTTTTCGCCGCCGGGACGTATGAGAAGCTCCGGCGAGGGCAGCCCTGCGGAGTAGAGATAGCGCTCAAAGCCTTCCTCGCTCAGCGAATCCGGCGCGCACTTCCCCGCCGCGCAGTCGGCGGCAAAGGCGCGGGCGGCATGCACGATCTCGTCGCGTCCGCCGTAGTTGAGGCAGATGTTCGCCTGAAACCCGTCGATGCGTGCGCTGATCTCATCCGTCCGGCAGATCAGCGCGCGCGTCTCCTCATCCAGAACGCTCAGATCGCCCAAAAAGCGCAGACGGTTCCGGTCCCTCTCCATCGTGTCGATGCACTCGTGCAAATACTGCTTGAGAAGGCGCATAATGCCGTCCACCTCGTCCTGCGGACGCTTCCAGTTTTCCGTGGAAAAGGCGTAGACCGTCAGATAGTCGATCGTAAGCTCCTTGCAATAGGTGCCGATGCGGCGGAACATCTCCGCGCCCGCCCTGTGACCTGCCGAGCGCGGAAGACCCCGCTCCTGCGCCCAGCGTCCGTTGCCGTCCATGATAACCGCAACATGAGAAGGCAGGTTGGCTTTGTCAACCTGCCCCATGCTTTTCTTCGTTCCGAACAGTCCCATCAGACCGCCATCAGTTCCTTTTCCTTCTTGTCAAGAAGGGCGTCGATTTCCTTGCACATATCGTCGGTCAGCTTCTGGAGATCCTTCTCGGCGATCTTGTAATCGTCCTCGGTGATCTCGGAATTCTTCTGCATCTTCTTGAACGTGTCGATCGCATCGCGGCGGATGTTGCGAATGGCAACCTTGCCGCCCTCGGAGTACTTATGGATCTGCTTGACGAGATCCTTACGGCGCTCCTCCGTGAGCTGAGGGAAGATCAGACGGATCGTCTTGCCGTCGTTCTGCGGATTGATGCCAAGGTCAGACTCCTGAATGGCACGCTCGATGAGCTTGAGCGCAGAGCCGTCCCAGGGGGTGATGACCAGCTGGCGCGGATCGGGCGAACCGATGGACGCGATCTGCTGAATGGGGGTGGGAGAGCCATAGTAATCGACCATGATGCGGTCAAGCACAGAAGCGTTCGCGCGGCCGGCGCGAACCGCTGCGAAGTCCGCGGCGACGGAGTCGATGCTCTTCTTCATTTTTTCTTCGTAAATCTTATAGTCGTCTTTATTCATGGGGAAACCTCCTCAAAAAATAATTTCATTCTTCACCGACGATCGTGCCGATCTTTTCGCCCCGGATCGCGCGGATAATGTTTTCCGGATCCTTCAGCGCAAAGACCAGAACAGGAATATGGTTGTCCATCGAAAGGCTCGTCGCCGTGGAGTCCATGACGGCAAGATGCTGGGCAAGCACATCCTCATAGGAGATCGCGTCGTACTTTTTCGCGTTTGCGACCTTGGCGGGGTCGGCATTGTATACGCCGTCAATATTCTTGGCAAGCAAAATCACGTCTGCACCGATCTCCGCCGCGCGGAGGACCGCTGCCGTGTCCGTGGAGAAAAACGGAGAGCCGATGCCGCAGCCGAAAAGCACCACGCGGCCTTTTTCCATGTGACGGATCGCCCGCGCACGGATATAAGGCTCCGCGACTTCCTTGATCTCCAGAGCCGTCTGGATGCGGACGTCGACGCCCTTCTGCTCCAGCACATCGGCAACCGCCATGCAGTTCATTGCCGTTGCCAGCATGCCCATATGGTCGGCGCGCGTACGCTCGATATAGCCTTCGCCGTTCTTAACGCCGCGCCAGAAGTTCCCGCCGCCGATCACAACGCCAATCTGCACGCCCATCTCGGTGCACTGCTTAATGACGTCGCAAACCCTGGAAACAATGTCAAAATCGAAGCCGAAGTGCTTCTCCCCCGCAAGCGCCTCACCGCTGATCTTGAGCAGAACGCGCTGATACTTTAACTGAGCCATGGCTCTTTCCTCCTTTGGCGGGCAGTCCATTTTCTTACCAATATATTGTACTTCATTTTTCGGCATTTGCATAGAGGGCAAAGCCGTTTTTTTCGAAAAAAAACCGGTCGCCGCTCTTGTCACATTTGACGATAGAATAAGGAGAGGGTCTCCCCTCTCCTCTCCGGTTATTCGCAGAATTTTCGCAGCAGACCCAAAAGCTGCTCCTTGCCGTCGCCGCGTTCGGCGGAAAACGGCACGACGATCTCGTCCGGGCGAAGCTCCAGCGTCTCGCGAATACGTGCGAGGTTTGGCTCGATCTCGCTTTTTTTCAGCTTATCGAGCTTGTTGGCGACGATCACGACCGGACAGCCGGTCTGCACAAAAAAGTTGTGCATGGTCACGTCATCGGCTGTCGGCTTGTGGCGGGAATCAACGATCAGAACGCCAAGGCTGATCAGCCCCGCACTTTGGAAATAGTTTTCCATCAGCCTTCCCCAGCGGTCACGCTCGGCTTTGGAGACCCTGGCGTAGCCGTAGCCCGGGAGATCGACGAGATAGAGCTTATTGTCGATCCTGAAGTAGTTGATCTGCGTCGTTTTGCCGGGAGATGCGCCCACACGGGCAAAATTCTTCCGGTTCACCAAACGGTTGATGACCGAGGACTTGCCCACATTGGAGCGTCCCGCAAAGGCAAGCTGGTGCAGTCCGTCGCGCACAAACTGGTTCGGCGAGGCGGCAGAGAGCACGAACTCCGCCCTGGTAAAATTGATCGCCATAAACGGTAATCTCCTGTTCTGTTTTTGCCTCACACGCGCAGCGTCGGAGCGACAGCACTGTCGCCCGGCGCGACAAAAGCGGTGACATCCGCTACAGAGCGCACCTCGGGATAGCGCAGCGCGGCGGCGAAAACGGCATCCACCGTCTCGACCGTGATGAAATGCAGCTTTTCGCGCACGCTTTGGTCGATCTCGGCAAGGTCTTTTTCATTGTCCTTCGGGAGGATGACGGTATGGAGCTTGGCCCGAAGCGCCGCCATGGTCTTCTCGCGCAGTCCCCCAATCGCCATCACACGACCGCGCAGCGTGATCTCGCCCGTCATGGCAACGTCATGGCGCACGCTCCGGTTCGTAAGCGCGGACAGGATCGCCGTGGCGACCGCAATGCCGGCGGAGGGTCCGTCCTTGGGAACGGCGCCCTCGGGGAAGTGAATGTGAATATCCTTCGTCCGGTAAAAATCGGTGGGAATGCCAAGCTCGATCGCGCGGGCCCGCAGGCAGGAGAGCGCGGCCTTGCAGCTTTCCTGCATCACGTCGCCGAGGTTTCCGGTCAGCTCCAGCTTGCCGGTGCCCTCCATGACATTGACCTCGACCGGCAGGATTTCGCCGCCGACCTCCGTCCACGCAAGACCGTTCACCACACCGACAAGGTCCTTTTCACTCGTCTTTTCGCGCGTATAACGCGGTGTTTCGAGGTAACCCGCCAGGTTCTTATCTGTAATGGTAATACGCTTTACATCGCTTGTTGCAAAACGCATTGCCGCCTTGCGGAACGCCTTTGCAAGCTGGCGCTCCAGCTGACGCACGCCGCTCTCCCTTGTATAGAGGGAGATCATCGCACGAAGGGCAGCCTCGTCGATACGGAGGGCGTTTTTCCCGATGCCGTGCGCCTCCTTCTGCTTGGGCAGCAGGTGCCGTGCGGCGATCTGCACCTTTTCCTCGTCCGTATAGCTGGGAAGCTCAATGACCTCCATACGGTCAAGCAGCGGACGCGGAATGGTGTCGGTCGTGTTGGCGGTCGTGATGAACAGAACGCGGCTCAAATCGACCGGGATCTCCAGATAATGATCGCGGAACGCACCGTTCTGCTCGCTGTCGAGCACCTCGAGAAGTGCGGAAGCAGGGTCGCCGTGCGCGTCGGCGGAGAGCTTGTCGATCTCGTCGAGCACCAGCAGCGGATTCATCGAGCCGCTGCGCGTGATGCCTTCAATGATGCGTCCGGGCATCGCGCCGATGTAGGTCTTCCGATGACCGCGGATATCCGCCTCATCCCGCACGCCGCCGAGCGACAGCCGCGCAACTTTGCGGTTGGTCGCTTTTGCAACGGACAGCGCGATGGAGGTTTTTCCGACGCCCGGCGGACCGACAAGGCACAGAATCTGTCCCTTTGCCTGCGCATTGAGCTGGCGAACCGCAATGAATTCCAGAATGCGCTCCTTGACCTTCTCCAGACCAAAGTGGTCGCGGTCAAGGATCTTTTTCGCCTGGGCGACACTGGCGCGCTCCTTCGTCTCGATGCCCCACGGCATCTCAAGCACGGTGTCAAGATAGTTGCGCAGCACGGACGCCTCGGCAGAGCCGAACGGCTGCCTGCTCAGGCGATCCACATCCTTGAGGAGCTTTTTTTCCGTCTCCTCCGGGAACCTGACTTTTTTTATTCTGCGGCGGTATTCGTCAACTTCCTCCTCGCTGTCGCCCTCGCCGATCTCGTTTTGCAGCACCTTGATCTGCTCGCGCAGGACAAATTCCTTCTGGATCTGCCCCACGCGGGAGCGGACCTTGCTTTCGATGTCCTGCTCCATGGAGATGACGTTCACCTCGCGCACGAGGATCTCATTCATGCGGCGCAGGCGCGTAAGCGGCTGCAGCTCGTCGAGGATCGCCTGCTTGTCCTGATAGCGCAGGTTGATCTGCTGGGCGATGAAGTCCGCGAGATAGCCGGGGTCGTCCGCCTCCATAATGACGGCGTAGACTTCGTCCGGCAGCTTCTGCGTCAGCTCGGCGTATTCGGCAAAGTTCGCATAGGTCTGGCGGAGCAGCGCCTCGGTGCGGTTGCCGCGGCGCACGGGCTTAGGCTCGTCGATCACCTCGACCTGCGCCTGCAGGAACGGCTCACGCTGCCAGATGCGCTTGAGCCTTGCACGGCTGACGCCCTCCATCATCACGCGAATGGTGCGCTCAGACACGCGCAGGATCTGGGTCACGCGGGAGATGGTGCCGACCTCATAGAGGTCTTTTTCCTCCGGAAGATCTACGCCGATCTCGCGCTGCGTGACAAGAAATATCTCCTGTCCGGTCTCCATGGCGCGCTCAAGCGCGCACACGGAGATCGCGCGCTCCACGTCGAAGCTCGTGTTCATGCGGGGGAACACGGTAAGACCGCGCAGAGCGAGCGCAGGAAGGTTCTTGGTGATAGATTCCATGGTTTCTCCTTACGAGGCGGAGGGTGTCTCCTCTGCCTTTTCTTTCAAAGCGCGGTGTGTGATCTGAGCCTTCCCGGTTTTCTCCACACACGCACGATCGATGACCACACGCTCGATGGTGCGGTCGGACGGGATCTCATACATGATGTTCATGAGAAGATCCTCCATCACAGCACGCAGACCGCGCGCGCCGATGTTGCGCTCGATCGCCTTGTCGGCAACGGCTTCAAGCGCTTCCTTGTCAAAGCTCAAGTCAACGTCGTCGTAGGAAAACAGCTTCTGATACTGCTTGACCAGTGCGTTTTTCGGCTCCGTCAGGATCCTGACGAGATCCTCGCGCGTGAGCGCGTCGAGCGCGGTAATGACCGGAAGCCTGCCGACCAGTTCGGGAATGATGCCGAACTTCAAAATATCGTGCGGCTGGACCTCGCGCAGGAGCTTGTTGTCGTTCTTCTCGCTTCTGGATCTGACCTCGGCGCCGAAGCCCATGCTCTTGCGGTCAAGACGGCTTTCAATGATCTTTTCAAGACCTTCAAATGCGCCGCCGCAGATGAAAAGGATATTGTGCGTGTCGATTTGAATGAACTCCTGATGCGGATGCTTGCGCCCGCCCTGCGGCGGAACGTTCGCGACCGTGCCTTCGACGATCTTCAAAAGCGCCTGCTGCACGCCCTCACCGGAAACATCGCGGGTGATGGAGGTATTCTCGCTCTTGCGGGCGATCTTGTCGATCTCATCGACATAGATGATGCCGCGCTCGGCAAGCTCCACGTCGTAATCCGCCGCCTGCAGAAGGCGCAGGAGAATGTTTTCCACATCGTCGCCGACATAGCCGGCTTCGGTGAGCGTGGTCGCGTCTGCAATGGCGAAGGGCACCTGCAGGATGCGGGCAAGCGTCTGGGCAAAAAGCGTCTTGCCCGAGCCCGTGGGTCCGAGCAGCAGGATATTGCTCTTTTGCAGCTCCACCTCGTCGCCGCCGAAGAAAATGCGCTTATAGTGGTTGTAGACGGAGACGGACAGCGCGATCTTTGCCGCCTCCTGCCCGATAATATACTGGTCGAGCACATCGTGGATCTCGCGCGGCGTAGGAATGGAATCCGGCACTTCCAGCGTTTCCGCTCGCTCCTCGTATCCGTCCTCCACGATGTCCATGCACAGGCGCACGCATTCATCGCAGATACGCACGCCGCCGGGACCCTGGATCATGCGGTGAACATCCCGCTCCGGCTTGCCGCAAAATGAACAGCGGATCGCTTTCTTCTTTTCTTCACTCATCGGTTTTTGTCCTTATCTCTTGTAAATGACTTTGTCCACCAGACCGTATTCCTTCGCCTCGTCCGCGCTCATCCAGTTGTCGCGCTCGGAGTCCGCCTTGATCTGCTCCGGCGTTTTGCCGGTATTCTCGGCAAGGATCCTGTTCAGGCGCTGCTTGATCTTGAGGAAATGCTCCACATCGATCTCCATGTCCGTGACCTTTCCCTTGGTACCGGCGGAGGGCTGGTGGATCATGACCTCGCTGTTGGGCAGCGCGATGCGCTTGCCCCTGGCGCCGGAGGAAAGCAGAAAAGCGCCCATGCTTGCCGCCATGCCGACGCAGATGGTGGATACGTCGCACTTGATATACTGCATGGTATCGTAGATCGCCATACCGGCGGTCACACTGCCGCCGGGAGAGTTGATGTAGAGCTGGATATCCTTATCGGGATCCTTCGCCTCCAGAAAAAGGAGCTGGGAAACGATCAGGCTCGCGGTCGTGTCGTTGACCTCCTCGCCCAAAAAGACGATGCGGTCCTCCAGCAGACGGGAGAAAATATCGTAGGAACGCTCTCCGCGGTTGGTCTGTTCAACAACATAAGGGACTAAACTCATCATGATACCTCCGTTTCGTTCATACCTTATTCAAATTTAGGGTATGTACACAATCAACCACAAATGAAGACCATTTGTGGTTGATCGGTGTTTCTATCTATTCTGCCCAGCCTTCGGCTTATTCAGCCTTCTTAGCGGTCTTTTTTGCAGCGGTCTTCTTTTCCGCCTTTTCCTCGCCCTCGGCAGCCTTTCCGGCGGTCTTCTTGGCGGCAGGCTTCTTGGCAGCAGGCTTTTCCTCCGTCTTCTCCCCGTCCTCGGTCTCCTTCCTGGCGGGTTTTTTGGCGGCAGGCTTCTTGGCGGGCTTTTCCTCAGCCTTCGCTTCGCCTTCGGTTTCCTTCTTGGCGGGCTTGACGACCTTGGCGTTGTCAACGACGACTGCGATGGTCTTCTCACGCATCAGCTGCTCACGGACGGAGGGCGCGTCAAGATACTTCTTGAGCATATCAAGCTCCATCTTGTACTGCTCCGCCAGCTTGGCGTACTCCGCCTCGATCTCCTCTTCGGAGACCTCGATCTTTTCCGCCTTCATGATCTCAGCCATGGCGAGGTCGAGCCTGACCTGCTTTTCCGCAGGCTCTCTGCCGTCGGCAAGGAACTTTGCCTCGTCCATGTTCATCATCTTGCAGTACTGGTCATAGGGGATCCCCTGAGACTGCAGACGCTGCTTGAACTCCTCAAGGAAGCGGCGGCACTGCTCTTCGATCAGGACTTCGGGAATGTCGCATTCGATCCCGTCGGCGACCTTCTGCATCAGGGCGTTCTCATAGGCGAACCTGGCAGCCTTCTCGCGCTCTTCGGTGATCTCCTTCTTGATGCTGTCCTTGAGTTCCTTGATGGTGTCGAACTCAGAAACATCCTTGGCAAATTCGTCGTCAGCCTTGGGAAGCTCCTTAGCCTTGACTTCATTGACCTTGACGTGGAACACAACGGACTTGCCGGCGAGATCCTTATGATAATCCTCGGGGAAGGTAATGTCGATATCCTTCTCCTCGCCGGTCTTCATGCCGATAACCTGATCCTCAAAGCCGGGAACGAAGCTGCCGGAGCCGAGCTCAAGCTCATAATTCTCGCCCTTGCCGCCCTCGAACGCTTCGCCGTTGTCAAAGCCTTCAAAGTCGATCACGGCAATGTCGCCGAGCTTGGCCTTGCGCTCAACGGAAACGAGGCGCGCGTTGCGCTCGACCTTCTCCTCCAGACGCTGCTTGACATCGTCAGCGGTGACCTTGACCTCTTCCTTCTCCGCGCTGATGCCCTTGTACTCGCCGAGCTTGACCTCGGGATACACGGCGACGGTGGCCTTAAAGGTGAACCCGTCAGCCGTGACTTCGCCGACGATCTCCACGTCGGGATAGCCGATGACATCCAGACCGCTGGAGCTGACTGCCTGCGTATATGCCTCGGGCAGGGCGGCATCCACAGCATCGCTGTAGAATACGCCTGCGCCGTACATTTTTTCAATCATCTTGCGGGGCGCCTTGCCCGGACGGAAGCCCGGAACGCGAATCTGCTTGCGCGTCTTCAGGTAAGCCTTGGCGACGGCAGCTTCAAATTCTTCTGCGCCGACTTCAATGGTAAGGGCGACTCTGCTTTTTTCAAGCTTTTCGGTGTTTTTCACAGTCATGATTTCTTTTTCCTCCGTATTAAGCATATTCATGCTTTTGCAGTTTGGTATTGTAACATAGACTTTTGGAAATATCTACCCCCTTTTCTGCTAATTCAAGATTTTTTTTGGAATAAATCCAAGATAATCCGCAGAAATGAGTGCATATTCAGTCATGTTTCTCCGTCCTTCAAACGCGCGGGTGTGTGTGGGACCGTGCAGGTGACCGTAATAGCAGCGCTCTGCGCCGTAGCGGTCGATCACGTTCAGCATTTCCGGGCACTGATAACCGTGATAAATGGGCGGATAGTGCAAAAAGCAGAGGATCTTCTTCTCCCCGGCGCATTGAAACGACGCTTCCAGCCGCAGTGCCTCGCGGTGAAGCATTTTGCCCGTGTGCGTCCCTTCCGCTTCCTCCTCATAAAACCAGCCGCGCGTACCGCAGATGGCATAGTCGCCGTAGAAAAAGCAGTTGTTGTGGAGAATGTCGATGCTTGTGATATCGTGCGCGGCAAAGAATTTCTTCATCTTCGACGCCGTTTCCCACCAGTAGTCGTGGTTTCCCTTGAGCAGGAGCTTTTTTCCGGGCAGCGCGTCGAGAAAGCGGAAATCCGCAAGCGCCTGATCCAGAGAGATCCCCCAGGAGGTATCGCCGGCAAGGACGATCACATCCTCCTCACGGAGCTCGGAGAACGCCGCGCGCAGCCGCTGCACATAATTCTCCCATTTGGGACCGAACACGTCCATCGGCTTGTCGGCAGACAGCGACAGATGCAGGTCACCGATCGCGTATAGTGCCATAAGTATGACCATTCCTTTCGATTTTCTCAGGGCGCAGAATCACCGGGAAAGGGAACAGTCATACTGCACCGTGTTTTCCCGCCGCGTCAGCGGCGCAAAAACGGCATTTCAGGCAAAGGCTGAAACCCTTTGCCCTCCATACATTCCTGCGTAGCGCACGGCTTTCAAAAAGAGAGGGTCGCCCCTCTCTTTTCCTTCAGGGCTTCTCAGCCGATCACGCGCAGGAAGTTGTTGTAGAAAATATCCTCCAGCAGCGCATCACTGTAGCCGCGTTTGGAAAGCGCCTCCCACAGCAAGGGCACGTCTTCAAGTCCCCTCATGCCGCCGGCAAGCCTGTCGCAGCCGTCAAAATCGCCGCCGAGTCCCACGTGCTTCGCGCCGCCGAGCTCCATAAAGTGATCGATATGGGCAATGACGTCCTCCATCGCAGGATCGTCCCCGGGCGCGACAAATTCGACCCAGTAGTTGATGCCGACAACGCCGCCGGTCTGCATGATCGCCCGGAACATCTCATCGGTGATGTTCCTTGTGTGGCGGCGGATGGAGCGGGAATTGGAATGGGAGGCAATAACGGGCGCTTCAGTGATCTCCATCAAATCCCAGAACGCCGCATCGGAGCAGTGAGAGACATCCACAAGGATACCGCAGCGCTGCGCCTTCCTGACGAAGGCACGACCGAGGTCGTTGAGCCCGCGCTGCGGCTCGTGCAGATTTGAACCGGCGATGAGATTTGCGTGATTCCATGTCAAATTGATCGCCTTGACGCCGACTTTCTTTGCCCAGTCGAGATTTGCGGGGTCGCAGTTGAGAAGCTCGCTGCCTTCGCAGGAAAGGAGCGCGGCGATCTTGCCTTCGGCATTCGCCCGCTTCACCTCCGCCGCCGTGCGGCACTGGGTGACAATGTCGGCATTCTTTGCCATCTCACGGGCGAACACCGCCTGCTGACGCCTGCACTCGGCAAACATACCGTCCGCGGGAGCATCGGCGAGGTCGTGGTACATTGCGAAGAACTGCGCCGCTCCCGAGTACGCTTTCAGGCGCATCAGATCAAGATGCCCGGCGTTTTCGCGGAGGGAACGCCCTTCCTTTTCGCACAGGCTGATGGTATCGCAGTGACCGTCAAAATAGGGAATGCTATTCATTTCGTTTCCTCCGTCATGCTCTGCACAGATCAAAATGCATTCTCAATATACTCGATGCGCGTATTTTCTGCCGTGTGTCCGGCGTCGGTATAGACCTCCGCCACGTCGAAGCGGGCGGGGACGTCCAAATCGTGCGTGCTCAGGTATAGCTGCGCGGTCATGCGCAGCTTTTCCCGCTTCGCCGCCGTGACAAATTCGCGCGGCAGCCCATAATCCAGATTGCTGCGCAGCTTGACCTCCACGAAGCAGAGTATGCCGCGCTTTTTGGCAATCAGGTCGATCTCCCCGAAACGGCAGCGGTAACCTGCCGCGACGAGCGTATAGCCGCGGCCACGCAGGTAATTTGCGACCAGCGCCTCGCCCCAGTCCCCCGTCGACTTCGCGGTCATTGCTTCTCCCTCCACTTTTTCAGGAACGTCAGGCGATGCACCTTGCAGGGTCCGTAGGCGTCGAGCATCGCATAGTGGAGCTTCGTGCCGTACCCCTTATGTTTGGCAAACTGATACTGCGGATATTTTTTGTCCAGCACCCCGGTGACGTAGCGGTCGCGGCTGACCTTCGCCAAAATCGACGCCGCCGCGATGCTCACGCTCTTTCCGTCGCCGCCGATGACCGTCCTGTGCGGCGTGGTGACGGCATACTTCGTCCCGTGGTCGCGGTTGCCGTCGATGAGGGCGAAGTCCGCCTTTACGGGAAGACCGTCGATGGCAAGCTGCATCGCCTTCATGCGGGCGTTGAGAATGTCGATCTCGTCGATCTCCTGTGCATCGACGGATGCAACACTGTATGCGACCGCCTTTTCACAAATGACGTCAAAAAGCGCTTCGCGCTTCTTCTCCGTCAGCTTTTTGGAGTCGTCCAGCCCCTCGATCACGCAGTCCGCAGGCAGGATCACGGCAGCAGCGTACACCGGTCCCATCAGCGGACCGGCGCCGGCTTCGTCCACGCCGCAGACCTGTGTGCAGCCGGCGGCAAGCGCTTCGCGCTCGCCGGTATAATCAACGCTCATGACGGTTCCTCCGGAACGGTTTCCAGTGTAAAGCGTCCAAGCTTGCCACCGCGGAATTCATCCAGCAAAATCCGGCTCATGCGCTCCGTATCGACCTCGCCGCCGGAGATGAGGAAGCCGCGCCTGCGCGCCGCCTTCTGCAGCAGCGTCCATCCGTCGTCACCGTCTTCCGCCGTGACTTTATAGCGCTCGAGAATGGCGCGCGGATAGTTTCTGCCAAGGTAGTCCATCAGGCGCATGGCAAGCTCCTCAATGTCCACGACATCGTCCTTGATCGCGCCGGTAAAGGCCAGACGAATGCCGACCTCGGGATCTTCAAATTTCGGCCAGAGAATGCCCGGTGTGTCCAAAAGCTCCAGCGTCCTGTCGACCGGCACCCACTGTTTGCCGCGTGTCACGCCCGGGCGGTCCTCCGCCTTGGCGGTCTTGCGGCCGGAAACCTTGTTGATAAACGTGGATTTGCCCACATTCGGGATGCCGAGCACCATCACGCGCAGCACGCGCCCGACCTGTCCTTTGGCTTCATAGGCGTCCAGCTTATCCTTCAAAAGCGCGCGCACGGCGGGCGCGAACTGCTTCACGCCCACGCCGCTTTTTGCATCGACTTCGATGACGGCATAGCCGAGGCTTCGGAAATATGCCGCCCATTTTTTTGTCATATCCGGATCCGCCTGATCGACGCGGTTGAGCACAACGATGCGCCGCTTGCCCGCCGTCAGCTCGTCAATGTCCGGATTGCGGGACGAGAGCGGGATGCGCGCGTCGAGGATCTCGCACACGGCGTCCATATTGCCGAGCTCCGCCGTCACCATGCGGCGGGTCTTGGTCATATGTCCGGGGAACCAGCTTAAACGTTCCAGTTGCATAGCTCTTCTCTCTTACTTCAGCAGTCCGATGCGGCTGAGATCCCGCTTTTCCGTCAGATAATCTTTTCCCGGGAAAAGAAGAAACACCGCCTTGCCGATGATGAGCCGCTCGTCCACAGGACCAAGGCGTTCGTCGCGGCTGTCGTTGGAATGGTTGCGGTTGTCGCCCATGAGGAACACCGAGCCTTCCGGCACAGTGAGCGGAAACTCCGTTCCCTCCTCCAAATAGGTGAGGTCATTGATATAATCCTCCTCCAGCAGCACGCCGTCCACATACACCCGACCCAAGTCAAAATCAATGTCGACGGTCTGCCCCTCGGTGGCGATCACGCGCTTGACGATCGGCTTTTCGTCAAAGCTCTCTTTCCGGGCAATGACGATCTCGCCGGCGCGGTAGGCGCCGCAAAGCGCTGCATTGATCACGATCAGCCGGTCGCCGTCCTGCAGCGTCGGGATCATGGACGGACCGGAAACGCCCATCATGCGCACGGCAAAGGTGAACACCAGCGTAATGATCAACACCGCAGCCACAAGAGAACGCGCCCACTCATAAGCTTCGCGGCCGGGAATACGCTCCGCGATCTCACCGCCGTCATTCCGTTCCAGATTCTCGTTAAATTCTTCCATAGCCAAGTCTCCGTAATACGCTTGATATACTGATTTTTAATTTTATCACAAATTCAGAAAAACACAACAAAAAAAGCGCAGCGTTCACTGCGCTTTTTTGCTCTCAAATTGTCTGATTTACAGCTTTTCACGAACCTTGGCTGCCTTACCGACGCGGTCGCGCAGATAGTACAGCTTGGCGCGGCGGACAAAGCCGGAGCGCACGGTTTCGATCTTCTCGATCAGCGGGGAGTGGATGGGGAAAACCTTCTCAACGCCGACGCCGTAAGCAACACGGCGGACAGTGATGGTTTCCTCCAGACCACCGTGACGCTTTGCGATCACGATGCCTTCAAAGACCTGGATACGCTCACGGGAGCCTTCCTTGATCTTGACGTGGACGCGGACGGTATCGCCGACGCTCACTTCGGGCTTTTCCTGCTTGAGCTGCTGTGCTTCAAGTTCCTTGATGAGATCCATGGATATTTTCCTCCTGTTTTATAGGCATTCTTGCCGCTTTTCTTCCGGCGCAAGGGCGCTCTCAGGCGCGCGCACGGCAGAGGACTGCCCTTTTCAAGCTATGGTAGAATATCATACCAAAGGATAAATTGCAAGTGTTTTTTTCAAAAAACAGTGACAAATCAACGAAATTCTTTCATTTCCGCGTCATACAGCGCCCGGCGGCGCACACGGACAAAGTCCGGCGCGAGCTCCGGCAGGTACCCTGCAATCGCGGCGCCGATGAATGCCGGATTGAGCCCCGGATTCTGCGCCATGACGACGACCCCGGCGCGGAGCATACGCTCCGCCTCCGCCAGCGTGAGCGAGCGGAGCATGGGTTTGATATTGATCTGCGCAAGCTCCTTGTGCTTGGTCCGCTTTTCCACAAGCACCTCCTCGCGCGCAAACAGCGCTTCGACCGCCCGGATAGCGCCCTCCGGCACGCCGCGGTCGTAATCCAGCTCCATCTCCGCGCGGATGTAGGCAAGCTCCTTCACCGGACGCACCACCGGATAGCAGTCCAGCACCCGGATGCCCGCCGGCATACCCGTATTGAGCGCGTCGGCGACGCCCGCGCCGTCGGAGTCCTCCACGGTCTCAAAGTCCAGAAGCTCACAGTCGCTCTCCTGTCCCACCGGCAGCGGCAGGACGATGGAGAGGAGCGGGTGCGGGTGGAAGCCGTTGGAATGGCGCAGGGAAAGTCCTGCGCGCGGAAAGACGCGATGGAACGTGCGCATCAGGTCGAGGTGGGAAATGTAGGAAGCCTGTGCTTCCTTCACGAAGAGGAGACGCAGCTTAGACATCACACTTTCCTCCTACCAGTAAGTTCGCGCCGCAGCCGCTGCAGCGCGTGCGGCAGTCCGGCGTGGTCTCGCCCGAGAACGCCTTTTCATGCTCGCGCCAGAGATAGCTTTCCGATACGCCGGAGGAGATCATGCTCCAGGGCAGGATCTCCTCCCTCCCGCGCTTGCGGTTGGCATAAAAATGCGGATCGAGCCCGCACTCGTCGAACGCTTCCATCCAGCGTTCAAGCGAGAAGTAATCCTCCCACGCGTCGAGCTTGGCGCCCCTGCGGAACGCCGCCTCCATCACCCGGCACAGCCTGCGGTCGCCGACGGCGAGCACGGCTTCCATAAAGCTGGTGGGAGACGGGTGCCAGTTGTAGGTGACCGTTTTGGTCGTCATCGCCTCGCGCAGCAGCTTCACGCGGCGCTCATACTCCTCAATGGAGATCTGCGGCTCCCACTGAAACGCCGTATGCGGCTTGGGAACGAACCACGAGGTCGACACCGTGATGCGCACGCCGCGGTTTTTGTTGACTGCGCTCTCGCGCCAGGCGTGCATGACATGCGCCGCAACGTCCGCGATGCCGAGCACATCCTCATCCGTCTCAGTCGGAAGACCGAGCATAAAGTAGAGCTTCACCGCGTTATACCCGCCCGCGAATGCACGCCGGCAGGAGGCGAGCAGGTCTTCCTCGGTGACGTTTTTGTTGATGGCGTCGCGCAGCCGCTGCGTACCGGCTTCGGGGGCAAAGGTGAGCCCTGTCTTTCTCCCCTTCTGCAGCCGCTCCATCAGCGCCATGGAGAAATTGTCCGCACGCAGAGAGGGCAGCGACAGATTGAGATGCTTCTGCGCGCAAAGCGGCTCCAGCTCGTCGCACAGCTCAACGAGCTGCGGATAGTCGGAGGTCGAGAGCGATGAGAGCGTCATATCCTGATAGCCGGAATCCTCGATCGCCTCCCTGGCATAGCGGACGAGCAGATCCTTGGAGCGGCTGCGCACGGGGCGGTAAACATAGCCCGCCTGGCAGAACCGGCAGCCGCGGATGCAGCCGCGGAACAGCTCGAGCGACGTGCGGTCCTGCACAATCTCGGTCGAGGGGACGATGGTGTGCGCGGGATAGTAGGCTTCGTCCATATTGCGCATGATGCGCTTGGTGACTTGAGCCGGCGCGCCGCCTTTGGGGGTGATGGACTTCACCGTGCCGTCTTCCCTGTAATCGACGTCGTAAAGGCTTGGAATATAAACGCCGTCAAGGTGAGATGCTTCACAGAGAAAGCGGTGCTTGTCCCAGCCCTCGTGTTTGGCTTTGCGGTACAGCTCGATGATCTCCACGGTCACCTCCTCGCCCTCGCCGAGAGAGACAAGGTCGATGAAGTCCGCCATCGGCTCGCTGTTGTACATTGCCGTACCGCCCGCGATGACGAGCGGCGTGAGGTCCGGGCGGTCGGCGGAGCGAATGGGCAGCCCCGCAAGGTCAAGCATGTTCAAAATGGCGGGGAACGCCATCTCGTAGCCGACGGAAAAGGCAATGATGTCAAACTCCCTGATGGGGTCAAAGGATTCCAGCGCGTAGAGCGGGATATTCGCCCTGCGCATCTCCTCCTCCATGTCGCCCCATGGGGCAAAGCAGCGCTCGCACCACACGCCGGGCATGTTGTTCATCACGCCGTAGAGAATGCGCATGCCGAGGTTGGACATGCCGATCTCGTAGGTATCGGGAAAACAGAACGCAACGCGGGTATCGACCCTTGTCTTGTCCTTCATCACGGCGTTATATTCACCGCCGACATAGCGCGCCGGTTTCTGCACGCGCGGCAGAATGCGTTCAAGCTTTTTATCCACCGGAACTCTCCTTATGCAAAAAAAATACCCGGAAAAGCGGCAAAACCGCCTTTCCCGGGTATTTTACACTTTTACGGCGTTTTTCGCAAGTCTTAGTTGCGGCAGGGCGCCGCAAAGCAGCGAACATGCCGCAAGCAGGAAAAACATGCCGCTGCCGGAAACGACGCTTAAATAGATCCCAAGCATCAAAACACTCAGTGCGCAGACCGTCCCCGCCACGGCGGTCACGGCATCGCCGACCATCGGACCGAAGAAAAACGCCGTGACCAAATACAGGATCCGCCCGCCGTCAAGCGGTAAGATCGGCAAAAGATTGTAAGCGCCCAAGATGATGTTCGCACCTGCGAAAAGATAGCCGCCCTCCCACTGCGTATGCAGCGAAAGCGCCGCAGCGATCACCGCGGCAAAAAGGTTGGCGGCAGGACCGGCAAGCGTGACGAGCAGCTCGCGTCCGTAGGAGAGGCGCTGTGCGCCACGGGCGAAGAGCTCCGCGCCGAGCGCGCTCAGACGCAGTCCCTCGACAGGAACGCGCAGCAGCCAAAGCAGGAGCAGATGCCCGCCTTCGTGCAGCACGGCGGCAAGCAGCACGGACACAACGACCTGCAGCGGGGAGATGAGAGCAGCGACCGCAAGGATCAGCCAGAAGCTCACCGAAACGCGCACACCGCGTTCAGGAAACAAGATAGTAGACCGGATTCAAATACTCCTCCCCGTCATGAACTTCAAAGTGGAGATGCGCGCCGGTGGCGTTTCCGGTCTGCCCGACACGCGCGATCGTCTCTCCCTGCTTCACCTGCGCTCCCGACGGGACCGTCACCGCGCTGCAGTGCGCATAAAGCGTGGAAAAACCGTCCGCATGGTTGACCGTCAGATACCTGCCGAGCTCCGTACTCTCCCCCACGACGCCTACCGTACCGTCTGCAAAGCAGCAGATGTCCGTTCCCTCGTCGGCGGCAATGTCAACGCCGTAGTGAAAGTCCTCCTCTCCGGTGAGCGGATGCTTCCGCCAGCCGAAATCCGAGGTTTCCGTGCCGCTCAGCGGCGCAGTATAGGAAAAGCCGAGAATACGCTGCTCCGCCACTGCGCAGGCCGGCAGCTCCCGTTCAGCCAGCAGTGCCGAGACCTCCTCCCCGGAAATATTGGCGCCGATCAGCTCACCGGACACCTCCTGCACATCGCCTTCTTCGCCGAATACGGCAAGATAGGCTTCAGAAAGCGATTCCCTGATCCCGCGTTCCCCGGAAACGGCACGGCCGACAGCGGAAAACGCCTCGGCAAAATCAGCGTCGCGCACCAGCCACTGCCCCAATGTACCGCGCATGCCGCTCAGGTTTCCCGGCATCACGAGCTTGAGCGTAATGAGCGCAATGAATAGGATCCCGCAGATCACCATCTGATAGAATCCGCGGCGCGGCGGGCTTGTCTGCTCCCGTTTTCCGTGTCGGGAATATGTCGCTGCGGTCTGTTTGACCGCAGCGCGGCGGCGGAACCGGCTTGCATAGCCGCGGCGCAGGCGTTTTCCCCGTTTCATCAAAATCCCTCCTCTTCCCGTTTGGAAAAGCCTATGTGCGCGCGGGCAAAAAAAGACCACCTTATCGAGGCGGTCTTTTTTTGCTCAGTATTGCTGGAAAAAGTTTTGCAGCAGCCGCTCACCGTCGCGGTGCGCAGCGTTTTGCAGCTCGGGATGGAACTGCATGCCGACGATGGGACGCTCCGTGTGCGCGATCATCTGCACGAAGCATTCTTCCGCCGAGGCGAGCAGCGCAAAGCCCTTCGGCACGGCGGAGACCGTATAGCGGTGGAACTGCATGCAGGTAAAACGTTCCCCCAGCCCCTGCGTCAGCGGATGCCTGCACTGTACCGTAATATCCCGGTAGCCGAACTCGCCCGCCGGGTCATCCATCGGGACGATCTCGCTGCCGAAGGCTCGGGATATGAGATGGAAGCCCGCGCAGATGCCGAGCAGCGGCGCGGTGCTGGCGCGGATAAAGTCTGTCAAAGCGCGATATTCCTCATCGCCCACGCTCAGATCGCGGGGGCTGAAGCGCCCGGAAAGCACGACATAGTCCCATTCGCCTGCTGCGGCAAGCTCCGTATGGTGGCGCGTCACGATCTCGAAATCGCCCTGGCGGGAGATCGCCTCGCGCAGGTTCGGCAGATTGTATAGCTCCGGCGCAAGACCGTAACGCGCGCTGTCTGCGATCTTTCCCTGATCCTGCGGCGTCTTCTCATCGGAAACAAGCAAAAGCCTTTTCATACCGCTTTCCTCCGTCATGCTTCAGCATCCGTCTCATTGTTCGCGCAAAACGCCGCTGAGGTGCAGCACCGCCTCCAATACGCCGCCGCCGATGGCACTGGCCTTATCGGAAACGGTGTCGCAGTACGACGCCTCTGCGCGCGGGTCGACATCACCGCATTTGAGTCCCTTCTGTACCGCCGCTCCGTCGGCGATCAAGCCGCGCAAAACGCCGGAGACGGTCGCTTTCATCGGCTCGCCCGCGACATAGCCGACCGTATCGCCCGCTTTGACAAGGTCGCGGATCTTTCGCGTGCTTACAAATGTGCCGTCCGCCGGCGCGCGCAGCACACGCTCGCCGGCAAAGCCGCCGATGAGACCCGGGATATTCGTATTCGGCAGCGCACTGCCGCGGTAGATGGCGCGTCCGAGCGTGTGCCCGCGCATCGTCTCAATGACCGCGTGACAGTCCTCCCCTGCGGTAAAGCCGGGACCGACGCCGATGACGACCGGAGCGTCGGTGATCTTTGTGCCGAGGTTTTTCTTGGCAAGGATCGCATCCACCAGCACATCGGGCTTGAGCTCCTCACGGCAGCGGCACTCGGGATCGGCAAGGACGGGGATCGTCCCCTGCGCAAGAAGTTCGCGCGCCTGCTGCACGTTTTCGGCAAATTTCGCCGTCACGTCCTCTACGGTCATCGTGCCGCGAAGGATCGCGTCTGAAAAAGCCACCGTGCGCCGAATCGACATCGGCCGCTCAAGATCGGTCATCACGACCCCGATCCCGCTGCGGTAAAGGCGAAGCGCGATCCCGCTGGCGAGATCTCCCGCTCCGCGAATCAGTGCAAGCATGTATATACCCCCATGTGTAGGCTGCCGGCAACCACCGGGCAGGCAAAAAGTTCTCCAAGCCGCTGCGCCGCCTCGTAAGAATCGGCGTCTTCGACCTTGTTGATATAGATGCGGTCGCCGTAGCCCTCTGCAAGGATCACGCCCGCGGCGATCTCGGGTGTGACGACTGTGTTCTCCTCCGCGCCGGCAAGTCCGGCGTAGAGCGCCGGGCGGTGGCAGGTCTCGGCAATCGTTTTGCCGATGCCGTCGATCCCGACGACCAGAACGGTCCGCTGCGCGCTGTTCGGAATGACCGGCTCGTGCGGGGCGTGTGCCTTGAGCGGCAGACGCTTCGCGCCGTCCGCCTCGACAATCACGAAATCCGCAAGCCGCGCAAGCTCCTCAAAGGAAAGCTGCGGCGCGCAGAGCTTGTCCCCGTCCGCCCTGCCCGCAGCGCAAAGCACATCCCGCTCTCCGAGCGCCGCGGCGATCTCCTCCGCCGTGGCGTCAAAAAGCGTCAAATACTGCTCGGGCTGCCTGATTTTGGTTGAGGTGCAGATAATGACTTTTCCGCGGCCTTTGAGCTCCTCCGCGAGCGTATACATCAGCGTCGTCTTTCCGCCGCCGCCGATCAGCGCGGTGACGCCGCGCCCGATTTGCAATAAAGATGAGATCTGCATGATCTTCTCCGAAAAAAGTCCGTTTTACTGTTTTGCGCGGTGCTCGATCATTTCCGCGGCAATACTGATCGCGATCTCCTCCGGCGTTTCCGCCAGGATCGGAATCCCGATCGGCGAATGGATGCGCGCGAAATCCGTGTCGGTATAGCCCTGTGCAAGCAAAAGCTCGCGCGTTTTGGCGACCTTGTGCTTCGAGCCGATGCAGCCGATATAGGTCGCTTCGCTCCTGAGAACCTGGGACAAAATCTCAAAATCCGCGTGATGCCCGGGCGTCATGATCACAACATAATCGTTCTTCGTGATCGTTACTTTATCGTAAATACAGGCAAAATCTCCGAAGATGACTTCGCTCGCCTGCGGATAGTTTTCCGACTTCGCCAGCGCCTCACGGTTGTCGAACATGACGACAGGAAATCCGATCGTCGAGAGCACCGGTACGAGCGCCTTGCCGACGTGTCCGCCGCCGAAGATATATACCTTCCCCGCGCGGAACACCGGCTCAACGTAAACGCCGTTCTTCCAAACCGCTTTTGATGTAAAGTAATCTCGCCTGTCAGACGGGATATTTTCAGCCGTCAGGACCTCAAAGCTCTCTGCGCGCGCCCCATCGAGCGCAAGAGACAGCCATGCGTTTTCATTCCCGTCCATCAGCTCGCGCCAACGGCGCAGCACAGCGATCTCCGCTGCCGACTGCGGTGTAAAGAGCTGAAAATAGACCGTCACCTTTCCCCCGCAGATCATGCCGATGCTCTCCACCTCGTCGGGGCGAAGATCGTAAGATCTGAGCAGCGGCTCGTTGGTCTGCATGCACTCCAGGGCGCGCTGCGCCGCCAAATACTCCACTGCGCCGCCGCCGATCGTGCCCATGGTATGACCGTCCGCAAAGACAGCCATCTTTGCGCCCGCACCGCGCGGCGAAGACCCGGAAGAGGCGAAAATACTGCAAAGAACGACACTCTCCCCCTGTGCGAGGGAAGCGAGCATGGTATCGAGGATCTGTTTCATCGTGATGACCTTTCCTTTCCGCTGCGCTGCCGGGCACAAAGTGACCAAAAAGGGGAAGGTCATCAGCGCCATGTTTTTCTCCTGCCGCGTAAGCGGCGAGAGAAAAACGGCATCGCAGCAAAGATTAAAGCTTGCTTCAATCTTTTGCTATTCTCTTGATAGAATCACGGTTTATTTGGATTATAGCAACATTATCCCTCCATTTCAATCAATTTTTATATTGAGCTAAATTTTTTTCTTGCTATTTCTGCCTTCTTCTGCTATACTATCGTTATCTTAAATAAGATAACGATAGGGAGGCTCTATGAAACGATCCGGACACGGCTTACTGATCATATTGCTTGCCGTGCTTGCGGCGCTGATGCTTCTCTCGCTGTGTCTCGGGCGCTATGCGGTGCCGCTGCGCGAGGTGCTGCGTATCCTGTTGTCGCGCTTCGCCCCCGTCGAGCAGACGTGGGAAGTCGGCATGTCCGCCGCCGTGCTCAATATCCGCCCGCCGCGCATTTTTCTCGCCGCACTGGTCGGCGCATGCCTGAGCATTGCCGGCGTCTCCTATCAGGGCATCTTTCGCAACGCGATGGCGGCGCCCGATTTCCTCGGCGCCTCCTCCGGCGCGGCGTTCGGCGCGGCGCTGGCGATCCTGCTCGGACTTTCCTCCGCCGGCATTGCGGTCTGCGCGTTTTGCTTCAGTCTTTTGACGGTCGCGCTCGTTTTCTTCGTTGCGCAAAGAGCGCCGGGCAAGCGCGCTGCGAACCTGATCCTCGCCGGCATTATGGTCTCGTCGCTTTTCTCCGCCGGCACCTCGTATATCAAGCTTGTCGCAGACCCCTCGAGCAAGCTGCCGGAGATCACCTATTGGCTGATGGGCTCCTTCAGCGGCAAAACATGGCACGACGTGCGCTTTGCGCTGCCGTTCATGCTGCTTGGCATCGTGCCGCTGTTTCTTTTGCGCTGGCGCATGAACCTTCTGACGATGGGTGACGATGAAGCGCGCGCGATGGGCGTGGACGCGAACAGGCTCCGGCTTCTGGTCGTTGTGTGCGCAACGCTCGTGACCGCGGCAAGCGTCTCCGTGTCCGGCGTCATCGGCTGGGTCGGTCTCGTGATCCCGCACATGGCGCGCCGGCTCTCCGGCAACGACTATCGAAAGCTCCTGCCGACGACGCTGCTGCTCGGTGCGATCTTTTTGCTGGCGGTGGACAATCTCTGCCGCAACCTGCTTGCCGTGGAGATCCCGATCGGTATTCTGACCTCGTTCTTCGGCGCGCCGTTCTTCCTTGCATTGATGCTCAAAAAGGAGGCGTCGCTATGAGCCTTGACGTGTCGAACTTCAGCTTTTCCTACGGCAAGTCTCCCCTTTTGCAGCATGTCAGCTTCTCTCTCGGGGAGGGACAGCTGATCGCGCTGCTCGGACCGAACGGCGCAGGAAAAACGACGCTGTTCCGCTGTATTTTGGGATTGAACGAAGGCTATCAGGGCAGCATCACCGTGGAGGGCAGCGAAGTCCGCTCGCTCTCACCGCGCCAGCTCTCCCACCGCATCGCCTATATTCCGCAGATCCATTATCCCGCGTTTCAGTACAGTGTTCTTGAAATGGTGCTCATGGGAACGACGCACCGGCTCTCCGCAGTTGCCTCGCCCGGAAAATGTGAGGATAACGACGCCATGCAGGCGCTTCATACGCTCGGTATCGAGCATCTGGCGCAGCGGGACTACGGCAGGCTCTCCGGCGGCGAGCAGCAGATGGTGCTTATCGCCCGCGCGCTCGTGCAGCAGACGAAGCTGCTGCTCATGGATGAGCCCACGGCGAGCCTTGACTACGGCAATCAGCTGCGCGTGCTCTCCGCCGTGCGCCGCTTGACCCGCAGCGGCTACACGGTCCTGCTCTCCACACACAACCCGCAGCACGCGCTTTCCTATGCCGACCGTGTACTTGCGCTTGCCGGAGGAACGCTCGCTGCCGACGGGTCTGCGCGTGAGGTAGTCTCCCCCGCGCTGATCAAAACACTCTATGGCGTGGACGCGGTGTTTTCGCCTGACGGACGCTATATTCTGCCGCAGGAGGTGCTGTGATGCTGGTCTGGACACCGGATACGGTCCGCTTTCAGAAGGATGCCGCCGAATACGGCAACTATCATCAAACGCTCGCTGCGCACATTGCCGCGTATCTCCCGCCCGCTGCGCAGGTCTGCGACGCAGGCTGCGGACTCGGCTTCCTCTCCCGCGCACTTGCGCTCCACTGCGCCCGCGTCACCGCCATCGACCGTGAGCCGTTGGCGCTCGATGTGCTGCGCGTGCAGACGCCGCCGAATGTCGAGGTCTGCGAGGACGACATATTTGCCCTGCCCGATACGCAGCAGTATGACGCGATGGTCTTCTGCTTCTTCGGCAGCATGGAGGAAACCTTGCTGCTCGCCGGGAAGCACTGCCGCGGGAAGGTCATTGTGATTAAGCGCGGCTGGTCGCATCACCGGTTTTCCTTCCGCGAGGAGCCGCTGCAAAAGTATACGAGCGATGAAACGGAGCAATTTCTGCGCAAGCGCGGCATTCCGTTCACGCGTGAGGATCTGACGCTCGACATGGGGCAGCCGTTCCGCTCGGAACATGACGCCGTGCGCTTCTTTGAAGTGTACGGGCGCAGAAACGGGCAGCCCGCTATCTTTTTTGAGAATATCGAAGGCAGACTGCAAAAAACAGGAAGTCCCGCTTTTCCCTATTATCTGCCGCAGGAAAAGCCGCTTGGCATTTTTGTGTTCGACGCAGCGGACATACCGCGACCGAACTGACTGTGTCAAAAAAGCAGGGCTGTTCCTTTTCGGTCAGCCCTGCATTTTTATATTACATGATATCGATTATAAGGAGGAAACACATGAAAAAACTGCTTGCAACCCTTCTGTCTGTTGTTATGCTGCTGTCTCTTGCCGGCTGCGGCACACAGGCAAATGAGCCGGAAGTTCCGGAAATGCGCACCTTTACCGACTCCGTCGGCCGCTCGGTGGAGCTTCCCGCTGAGATCACCAAAATTGCGGTCTCCGGTCCGTTGGCTCAGATCGTTCTCTTCGCGCTCGCTCCCGATAAGCTGGTCGGCGTTGCGTCAGAATGGGATGAAACTGCCGAAAAGTACCTTGACACGGAATATTACAATCTCCCCCTGCTCGGTCAGCTTTACGGCGGAAAGGGTGAGCTGAACCTTGAGACGCTGCTTGCCTCCGGCGCGCAGGTCGTCATCGATGTCGGCGAGCCCAAGGACAGCATCGTGGAGGATCTCGACACCCTCTCCGAGCAGACCGGTCTTCCCTTCGTCCACGTCACGGCAAATACCGATATGATGGGCGAAGCCTACCGCATGCTCGGCGATCTGCTCGGCATGGAAGCGGAAGCCGAAACGCTCGCAGACTACTGCGAGAGCGTTTATGCGCGCACGAAGGCAATTGCCGAAAGCGTTGACAAGGTCGATCTTCTCTACTGTCTCGGCGAGCAGGGACTCAACGTCATCGCAAAGGACTCCTATCACAGCGAGGTCATCGATCTTCTTTCAAACAACCTCGCCGTCGTTGATTCTCCCTCCTCCAAGGGTTCAGGCAACGAGGTCGATATGGAGCAGATCCTGCTTTGGAACCCCGATTACATTCTCTTTGCGCCGGGCAGTATTTATGACACCGTCGCCGAAGACCCCGTCTGGCAGCAGGTGACCGCGATCCGCGAGGGGCAGTACTATGAGGTTCCGTTCGGACCTTATAACTGGATGGGATTCCCGCCCTCCGTGCAGAGGCTGCTCGGCATGATGTGGATGGCGGAGGTGCTGTATGGCGATGCGGTCGATTATGACATGCAGTCCGAGGTGAGCGAATACTTCTCCCTCTTCTACCACTGCGAACTGACCGATGCGCAGTATCAGGAACTGGTGGCAAACAGCCTTTCGTGAAAAAGGCTTACTTCGCATAAGGCGAAAAGATTCCCGCTCCGTTGAGCGGGAATCTTCAGCCTGTCGAAAAGACTTTTTCGACAGGCTGAAGCAAGTTTTTGCAACTTTAAAAAGTTGCAAAAACTTATTGATCTAACACGAATGACCCAGGTCACCCTCTCTTGCCGCTTTGCGGCAATTCACCTTGAGACACCCCTCCTGGGTTTCTTTCGTAACTATCTTCCTTCCCGAATACACACACTTTTCGTCTTTTTTTGACAACCTCAAGATTCCCGCTCCGTTGAGCGGGAATCTTTTCGTTTACTTTCGTTTTCTTTTCGTTTACTTGCGTTTACTTTTCAATCCCGGCAAGCCTGCCGAAATACTTTTCGTGTGTATTCTGATAGGCCGTGTTGAACAGCTCGTCTTTGCCCTGATGCAGCTCATGAATGTAATCGTGATGGCTGTTCATAATGTTCTTGTCAAAAACGGAGAGCGTATATACGCCGACGTTGGAGCACTGGTCGGCAATACGCTCGACATTGACGAGAATGTCGAGGAAGGTAAGGCCTGCGTAGACCGTGCACTGTCCGTCACGCAGCCGGCGGATGTGGTTGGCACGAAGCGTTGCCACAAGGTCGTCCACGACCTCCTCAACCGGCTCAATGCTGCGCGCGGCCTGATGATCCATCGCGCTGAAGGCGCGGTAGGTATAGCCGAGGATCTCGTCAAGCGCCTCTTTCAGCACGGCGATCTCCTGCAGTGCAACGGAAGAAAACTGCACGTTGCGCTCAATAAGCTCGCCGGCATTTTCCGTCAGGTTCACGGCGTAGTCTCCAATCCGCTCAAATTCTCCGAAGCACTGTATGTAATAGTTCAGCAGATCGTTTCCGTGTCCGGTCGGCACATGCGGAGAAAGCTTGATGAGATAATTGTCCACATGGTCAGCGAGCTTGTCAATGTGTTCTTCGTTCTCATTGATCACGGCGACCACGTTTTGGTCGTACTTCTGCAAATTCTCCATCGCGCCGACAACAGCACTGCGGGCAAGCCGCGCCATTGTGGTGATCGCGTCTGAAGCACCGGAAAGCGCCAGCGCGGGAGACGTAAAGAACTTCTCATCCAAAAGCTCCAGCTCGCGGTCGACATTCTCGCCGATCTCCTTGTCATCCTTCACGATCCTGCGGGAAAGCTGTTCAAACTTGCCGCATACCGGCAGCAGCAAAGCCGCGGAGAGAAGGCGGAAGGTCGTGTGAACGTTCGCAATGCCGCCGGAGGTCATGACCTTGTTCCAAAGGGAATCGAGAACGCCGAAATTGTGCAGCAGCAGCAGTCCCGCGATCACAAGGATCGAGCCTGCGATGTTGAAGAGAATATGGATGACGCCCGTGCGCTTGGCATCCGCCTTGGAGCCGATGGAGCACACGATGGCGGTCGTCACGCAGTCGCCGATGTTGACGCCGATAATGATGGCGTAGACCGACGAAAACGTCAGCGCACCGGTCATGGAGATCGCCTGCAGAATACCGATCGTTGCACTCGAGCTTTGCAGCAGAAAAGCGACCCCCGTACCGAGCAGGAAACCCAGAACAGGCGCATTGGAAAGACCCATAAACATTTGCGCAAAGGTCTCCGACTCAGACAGCGGCGCGACCGCGCTCGTCATGCTGAGAAGTCCCGTAAAGAGGATGCCGAAGCCCATGGCAATACTGCCGACCGTTTCGGATTTACGGCTCTTCACCACCATCAGAAAGATGATGCCGATCATCGCCGCCAGCGGCGCAAGCGTGACGGGCTTGAAAAAATTGAGCCACGAGCTTGCCGAGGCGTTTACATCGAGCAGTCGGATGATCTGACCGGTCACCGTGGTGCCGACGTTTGCGCCGAGAATGATGCCGATCGACTGGCGCAGCGTCAGAATGCCCGCGCCGACCAGACCGGAGGTCAGCACGATGGTCGCGGTCGAGCTTTGGATCACCGCCGTGACCGCAAGTCCGAGAAAGAAACCGACAAGGGGGTTGTTCGTCACTTTCTCCATGGCGCGCTTGAGCGCGTCGGAAGAACCTTTCTTCAGCCCGTCTCCCATCATCTGCATACCATAGAGGAACAGAGCCAATCCTCCGAAGAGGGTTATCACATTGAATATCGTCATATTCTCAAAACACCTGTCCTTTGTCAAAAAAAAAGAAATGCTGCTATGTGATCGGTCACAAAACCGTCATTTTCCTGGGAAATCCCGAATTCTCACCAAATACTATACTATCTTTTTACACAACAAATTGCAAGATTTTTTTCATTTGCCTTTTTATGAAAGAACTCTTGCATTTATCTGTACGCGTGATACAATATTTACAGATTATTTTGAGGAGGAACTTTCCATGCTGAACCCTTCCAATCCCATCGGTGTCATGGACTCCGGCATTGGTGGTCTGACGGTCGTCAAGGAGCTGCAGCGCATTCTTCCCGGGGAAGACATTATCTATTTTGGCGACAGCGCCAACTGCCCTTACGGCAACAAAACCTCTGATCAGATTTTCGATCTGAGCTGCCACATGCTCCGGTTCCTTGGCGACAATGGCGTCAAGTGCACGGCGATTGCCTGCAACACCATCTCCACCATGGCTGACCGGCTTCGTCCCTGCTTCAATTATCAGATCATCAGCATCGTCGAAGAAGCCGCGCAGTATGTCATCCGCGAGAAGCTCCGGTCCGTCGGTCTGATCGCAACAGAATTCACGGTCGCCTCCGGTAAATATGCCGAGCTGATCCACAAGGGCAATCCTGACTGCCACGTCATCGGCAAAGGCTCTCCCCTGCTGGCGGCGCTCGTTGACCGCGGCGATTTCAACCAGCACGACATCAATCTTGAGATCACCACGCAGGTCGACAACATCCTCTCCCGCGAGAAGGTCGAAAACCTTATTCTCGGCTGCACGCACTATCCCATCGTGGAGGAGAACTTCCGCCAGTGCTATCCCGGGATGAACCTGATCAATCCCGCGCTTGAGCAGGCAAACGCCGTCAAGGCTTATCTCACCGGGCAGAACGCCCTCAATCCCCAGAAGAAGGGGACTTTCACCATCTGCACCAGCGGCGACCCGCAGGTGTATGTCAACGTCGGAGAGCGGCTCGGGCTTTTTGAAGCAAGCGAGCTGAAGGTCGTCCACATCTGAGCAAATACAAAAAACCGCCGCTTCCCATGAAGGGATGCGGCGATTTTTTCTTTTCCCGCATAGAATGCTCTGAGGTGATCGTTTGAATACCCTTGTTTCGTCCCGTCAGCACTATTTACAAAACGCAATTGCGCGCGACTTCGGCTCCATACAGGAATTCCGCCACGCTTTTTTTCGCGCTGCGCAGCGCGGCGGAAAAGACGGCTGTGTGTGGCTGCTCGTCGCGCCAAACGGCACGCTGCAAATTGCCCTGACAAAAGCCCGGCATGTGCCGAGGGGAAGCGCCCTGTTCTGCATGGATCTGTGGGAGGGCGGGCGCGTTTCCTTCACCCCGGAGAGCAGCGCCGAGAAAGTCCGGCGTCACTGGCGCGCGATCAACTGGAATGATGCGCTCGCGCGTTATGACGCGCTGCTGCAGCGCGTTCCGCCCTATCCCGCGCCGTAAAAAAGGTCTGCCGAAGCAGACCTTTTTTTATGATTCGGTGTAAGAGACCGCCTTGTCGAAGAGCTTTTCCACCTCTTCCGACGGAGCCTTGGTGCACTTGGATACGATGATTGCCGCAATAAGACCCGCGATCGTACCGGGAATGATCTCATAGATGCCGGTGGAGGACAGGCACAGCAGCCAAAGGACATCCACGACAGCGCCGGTCACGATGCCGGCGATCGCACCTTCAAAGTTAAAGCGCTTCCAGAACAGGGACAGCATGATCGCCGGACCGAACGCCGCGCCAAAAAGTCCCCATGCATTTTCAACAAGACCCATGATCGTACCGCTGTTGGGATTGGATGCGATCAGGACTGCGATCACGGAGACGGCAAGCACCACAAAGCGGCCTGCCCAAAGCATTTCCTTGTCGCTGGCCTTGCCCTTGCGCAGCACGGGCTTATAGACGTCGCTTGCAAAGGCAGAGGCGGAAGCAAGCAGCTGGGAATCCGCCGTGGACATGGACGCAGCCAAAATGGCGGAGAGCAGCACGCCGGAAATCAGCGCCGGGAAGAGCATACGCACCATCTGGATAAAGACGGTGGAACTGTCGGAGATCTCGCCGAGCAGCAGGTGACCGATGCAGCCGGCAGCAACGGAGAAGATAACGATCAGCACATTCCAGGTAATGCCGATCTTCGCGCTCTTCTTCAGGTCCTTATCGGAGCGCACGGACATAAAGCGCACAATGATGTGCGGCATACCGAAATAACCGAGACCCCAGCCCAGACCGGAAACAATGTCTTTCCAGCTGGAGAAAAGATTCCAGTAATTGGCAGGCAGGTCAGCCACGCTCTCGGCAGCGCCGCCGCCCTTGATGACGATCAGGGCAAAGATCGGGGCGATCAGAAGCGCCGCGAGCATCAGCATGCCCTGGAAGAAGTCCGTCCAGCAAACGGCGGAGAAACCGCCGAGAAAGGTGTAGCCCACAATGATCGCGGCAGCGAGATACATTGCAAGCGTTGCGTCGATCCCGATGACCGTATGGAAAAGCGTGCCGCAGGCCTTCATCGAGGAGGCGGCATAAATCGTATAAGCCACGAGGAAAATAATGGCGCAGATGATCTGCAGCGCCTTGGACTTGCTCACGAAGCGGTTGGTCAGATACTGCGGAACTGTGATGGAGTCATTGGCAACGATCGTAAAGCGGCGAAGTCTCGGCGCCTCGACCGTCCAGCTGACGGCATAGCCGATCGCAAGACCGATCGCCACCCACGCCTGACCGATGCCGAAGGCGTAGATGGAAGCAGGCAGACCCATGAGCACCCATGCGCTCATATCGGAGGCGCCGGCAGACAGCGCGGACACCCAGGGTCCCATCTGGCGCCCGCCAAGGAAGTAATCCTTTTCTCCGCCATCCTTGGATTTGACAAAGAAGTAAACGCCGATACCGAGCATAAATGCAAGGTACACCACAAAAACGATGCTTTCCAAATTGAACATAGTTGATTTCTCCTATAACCGGGGCGCACACACCCCTTTGATTTTCGATGGGTGCAGTATACCACACAAAAACATAGACGTAAATACAGAACTCCGTATAGAATTAATTCTATACGGAGTATCCAAAATATATCTATTTTCTTTTTAAAATCAGGCTTTTTATAATAGACGAATTGTCAAATGAATTATTGTTCACAAAAAATAAATTTAATTGTTCTGCGGCAAAAAGCCCTTGACAAACATCGGCATCATCCGATCGCCGTACTGGGCGATTGCGTATTCTCCGTCCGCCAGGCACCAGTCGTACATGATCGCGCGCTCAAACATGGCATAGTCGTTGATGATCTGGTTGGCGCTCATATCGGTGCGCAGCTCGCCACGGGACTGCCCCTCGCGCACGATCTGCTGCACGAGCTTGAAGTAGGTGCGGTTGCGGTTGAGCAGATGCTTTTCCCCCCTGGTGACGAGCTGGGTGGAAAAAAGCCTTCCCAAAAGCTCGACGGAAACGCTGTTGTCGATCATCGTGAACAGCTCGTGATTGATGAAAATCAGCTTTTCCGCGGCATTCATATCCGGATCCATGGTCGCCTTCAGCTCTTCATACTTTTCATCGAAGATCATGGCAAGCGTGCCGAGCAGCGCGTCCTTGCCCTCAAAGTAGTGATAGAAGGAGCCCTTGGACGTCTCCGATTCAAAAATGATGTCCTCCACCGTCGTGTCATCGTAGCCCTGCTCATAAAAGAGCTTCCAGGCGGCGCTGACAATGCGCCCTTTCGTATTGCGGGAATTCTTCTTTGCCATACCGCTCCCTCCCTTTTCCGAGCATCTGCCGGTTACTGCCGGAAGTATCCGTTGCCGTCAATATAGCGGTCGTCCTCCGAAAGCCGTATCACCGTGCGGCGGGCGGAGGAGAACATAATGACGATGAACACCAAAAAAATCACGGCAAACAGCGAATTGTTGATCGTGGCAATAAAGTCGTAGCAGCCGTGCAGCAGCGCCGGCACCAGCAGTGCTTTGCGGCAGTACTGTTTGCTTCTTTCATGGTCGCCGTAGTTTTCATGCCAACGCGCCATGCCGTACCATGAGCCCATGAACACGCCGAAGCAGGCATGTCCCGGAACTGCCGTCAGCGCGCGCACCGCCGCCGTCCCAAGTCCGTACACGGACACATAGCTGATATTCTCCCAAAGGGCAAAGCCGAGCGAGACGAACACCGCGTACACCACGCCGTCGAAGCTGCAGTTGAATTCGGGAGACTTCCACGTGCGGTGGCGGAGCATCATGTACTTGAAACCCTCCTCGGAAAACGCCACAACGCCGAAATACAGCAGCGCGTTGTAGGCGATCGTCCCCTTCGGGACGAAGCTGCCGAGGATCCATTCTCCCGCGCCTTCGGCTATCATGGCAAGAAAGGTCGCGATAATACCGCGAGCCACCAGCGAGATCAGCAGACGCGGCGGCTCCTTCTCAAGCGCATCCTTTCTGTAAACGTAACGCAGCAGGAAAATCGCCGGAATCACCGCCGCGGCAATTAGAATCGGATTCGTGTAAAAAAACATATCCCGCTCCTCATATCCATCTGTTTTTGCCGCAAGCCCGTATGCGTGCAGACTGCGGATCTTTCTTTTTATTATACCCAATCAGCAAAAAAGTGCAAGCAGGTTTGTTCCCCGTATCAATTTTATGAAAAAATTTCGACCTCATTCTTTTCATTTTTTACTTGACAAGTTTCGACTTTGACCGTATCATAGCTAAGAAATAAAAAAGTGAGGAGATCGTGACATGACCGGCAAGCTGCGCAGTACGGATACAGGCTTCGCTGTCTTCATCTCTCTTTCTTCAAAATAACGCAGGACCAACCGCCCCCAAAAGACGGTCGGTTCTTTTTTTATGGGAGGATATGAACATGATAAATGGTTGGGATCAGGTCTGCATTGTCCCTGAGTTCTGCGATCAGGGCGTTGACTGCTATCGCTTAACAGGCGGTCATTTTCTCAATGAATACTACATCGTTTCCGAGGCGGAGACGCGCAAGCTGATGAACCACCCGGAGGTGGTTGGCTATGAGGTATACACATCCCTGATCACTGCGACCTCACAGATGATGTACTATCTCAAAGAGCAGAAAAAGATCACCTGCGCCAATATTCTTTCCATTCTCCGCGGCGCTTTGAACTATCCGCTGGAGGAGAGCTGCTACAAAGAGCATATCCGCGTGCATGACATCAGCTTCCTCTCGAGCGAGCGTGTGTTTGTTGACGGTGAAATGGCAGGGCTTGAGATCAAGTACAGCAAGCTCACCATGGTGCCTGACAGCACCCTGATGATCGGCGACATCATCGCCTCCGGTGAAACGCTGGTCAACTGCCTGCGCTATGTGACCGACTTCTATCGCGATCACGGCGCCAAACTGCGCAACATCGTGCTTTTCACCATTGGCGGCGGAAAGGGCATTGAGCTTCTGGAGCGTCTTACAGCGGAGATCCGCGAATACTGGCCCGACTTTGAGGGCTTTATCACCGTGTATTACGAGGGTATCTTCAGCTGCTATGAGGAGGGCGACAAGGGCGTTTCCGGCATTAACCGCGCCAACATCGACTTCTACTGGAAAGGCGGCATCATTGCGCCCGCTTTCCGCCGCCAGACACTGTCCATGCAGAACCCTCTGTTTGAAAAATGCACCATCTACGACGGCGGCGCCCGCCGCTATGAGATCCACGAGCATATTGATGAGGTCCTGGAATTCTGGAACGGTATCCTCGAGCGTGCCGACATCATCGACAAGCAGGCGCTGATCGAAGAAAAGCTCGGGCATAAGCTTCCCATTTCCTACGAGGACTGGCTGCGCGACGCTCATTACGATAAGCTCGATCCCAAGGAAACCCGCTGGCTCTATCAGCAGGAACGCGGCTTTGTGGAAAGCCTTGCAGACGTCTCTCTGCGTGAGATCGCTCTTCAGCGAATTGAAGAGTTCACCTCCACGCTGAAAAAATATATCCTGTGACGGACAAATCGTGTGTAAGAATGAAGGAGGAAACAAGCATGAAGAAAGAAACAACCAAAACCGCAGATATTGACTTCGCGGAATCCGCAGTGCCCCAGAGCAGCCGCCGCAATATGCTCACCATGTTTATGATCATGCTGGGCTTCACATTCTTCTCCGCCAGCATGTGGGCGGGCAAGGAACTCTCTGACGGTCTTGATTTTTCAGGCTTTGTCGCCGCCCTGCTCCTCGGCGGGTGCATTCTCGGTCTCTATACCGGACTGCTTGGCTATGTCGGCGCCAAAACCGGTCTCAGCCTTGACCTTCTCGCCCGAAAGTCCTTTGGCGTCAAAGGCTCTTACCTCCCCTCCGCAATGATCTCCTTTACGCAGATCGGCTGGTTCGGGGTCGGCGTTGCCATGTTTGCCATCCCCGTTGCCAATGAACTCTTCGGCGGAAGCAAGCTTGCCGAGGTCATACTCGTCATCGTTGCCGGCGTCTGCATGACCGCCTCTGCCTACTTCGGCATCAAATCCCTGACGATCGTCAGCTACATTGCCGTTCCCCTCGTCGCCGTTCTCGGCACCGTTTCCATGATCCTCGCCGTCCAGCGCGGTGAGAGTACCTTTCTGGAGCAGTTCGCACGCTCCAGCGGTACGCTGACGGTGATCGGCGGGGCAGGTCTCGTGATGGGTTCCTTCGTCTCCGGCGGCACCGCCACTCCGAACTTCACCCGTTTTGCCCAGTCGGGCAAAGCCGGCATGATCACTACGGTCGTCGCCTTCTTCATCGGCAACTCCCTGATGTTCTTCTTCGGCGGTGTTTCCAGCATTTATGTCGGCGGCAACGACATCTTTGAGGTCATGATCAACCTTGGTCTGTTCTACATGGCGGTTCTCGTCCTCGGTCTTAACATCTGGACCACGAACGACAATGCGCTCTACTCCGCCGGTCTTGGTCTCGCCAACATTTTCCGCCGGCGCAAAAAGCCCATGGTCCTTATCTCCGGTCTGATCGGCACCGCCGCTTCCGTTTGGCTTTACTGGAACTTCTGCGGCTGGCTCAACATTCTCAACTGCACCCTGCCCCCTGTCGGTATCATTCTCGTTCTGGACTACTTCCTCAACAAGGAAGATTATGAAACCGCCGAAGCCCACCGCGAGGTGAACTGGTCCGCGGTGATCGGCGTTGTGCTCGGCGCCGTCGTCGCAAATACCGTCCACTGGGGCATTGCATCGCTCAATGGTATGGCGGTTGCCTCCGTATGCTATCTCATCGGCAGCCGCGTGCCAAAGAAGTCTGTCTGATCCCCCTGTCGCAAAAAAGAAGCCCCCGCTGTGAGCGGGAGCTTCTTTTTTGCACCAATGCGATAAAGCACTATCCTGCACTGTCTGCTGTAACTCGGACGCGAGCCCAGCGCAGCGGGTCGCGTCCGAAAGCGAGGAGCAGCAAAATGAGCGCGAGATAAGTTTTTGATGCGGAGCATAAAACTTCATGCGCAGTATTGCGCACCACGATCATGGGCAAAAGCCAGAGCGCATGAAGTTTTTGCGCATCATTTTCGGTTGCCCCGAAGGGGCGAGAAAATGGCGCATCTTGTTTTTTTGCTATGCTTTTGCATAGCAAAAACTCGTCGCAAGCGATATGACGCTTGCGACGAGCTGGTATGCCCGACTGGATTCGAACCAGCGGCCTTCAGAGTCGGAGTCTGACGCTCTATCCAACTGAGCTACGGGCACTTATCAACAGAGAGTAGTATAACAACTTTTTACCCGTGTGTAAAGTCAAAATTTGGCAGAAAAAGATTGTTAAAAAAGTTGACAAGTCTGTGCGTATCCTCTAAAATAGCATTAACGATGGTAAAAGGGAGAATTCCCCATGAAGAAACAACACATTTCAGACGCTGTCATCCGCCGACTGCCGCGCTACTACCGCTATCTGGACGACCTGCATTCCAAGGAAACCGTCCGCATTTCGTCCAGCTCGCTTGGAAACCGCATGGGCATCACCGCTTCACAGATCCGCCAGGACCTCAGCTGCTTCGGCGAATTCGGTCAGCAGGGCTACGGCTATAATATTATTGAGCTGCGTGCGGAGATCGGGCGCATCCTTGGCGTCGACACGCAGCGCCGCCTGGTCATCGTCGGCGCCGGGCATCTGGCACACGCACTGATGCAGAACTTCGACTTTGTTCAGGACGGTTTTTCGCTCGACGCAGCGTTTGACATCTCTCCTGCGCTGATCGGTACGCGGGTCAACGGCGTGCTGATCCGTTCCATGGAGGAAATGGAGGACTATTTTGCCGCCGTACATCCTGCCGTTGCCGTCCTGACGGTCCCGAAGTCCGTTGCACAGGAGGTCGCACGGCGTCTTGACACACTCGGCGTCAAGGGGATCTGGAACTTCACAAACGTGGAGCTTTCCGTTTCCCCCAATGTTTTTGTGGAAGACGTGCACTTTGCCGACAGTCTCCTGACACTGAGCTACCGCATTTCCAAGAAGACCTACGGAGGAAAGGAGTAACCATGAAAAAACGCACCTGCTTTCTTCTTCTCATTTTTGCCGGCATTCTTTTCCTCGGCGCCGTCTCCGCCGCCGGCGGAGATGCCGGTGATCCCCTGATTTCGCTGAGTTTTCTCAAAAGCACCTTTTCTTCGGACATTGACCGTTCCGTCGACGGAGCACTGGAGCAATCGGATCAAACGCTTTTGAACGACGCCAATACGCAGTGGAACAAGATCCTCGCGGTCGCAGAAGCCAACGTTGGCAGCGAACACACCGCCGTATTTCAGGAAAACAGGCTGAAGCAAAACGACATTCTCTCCGGTCCGACCGGTCTTCAGGTCATCGTCCTTGCCGGCAGCGTGAAGACGGAGTTCTCCTCCGGCTCGGTCGTGGATGTGACCGCAGGCGCTGAGATCTCCAGCGGCAGCACGCTGTCGCTCAACCACCGCTATCTGGTCGCCGAAAACACGACCGCACTGTTTACCGCTGCTTCCAAGACTGCCGTTGTGGATTACTGCGGCACCTACTTCCTGTCGCTTCCCGCCTCTGCGGATTACAACGCCATGGCATCCGCGCTCAAAACGCTGACGCTTTTCCGCGGCAGCGACACCGGCTTCGGACAGGGCTTCGATCTCGAGCGCGCCCCCACCCGCACCGAGGCGCTCGTCATGCTGATCCGCCTGTTGGGCGAAGAGGCGGAGGCGCTCGCCTGCACCGCTTCTCACCCGTTCCGGGACGTGGATCCGTGGGCAGCGCCCTATGTTGCCTACGCCTATCAAAAAGGGTACAGCAACGGCATGAGCGCGGATATGTTCGGCTCATCGGTAAGCGCGAGCGTGCAGATGTATACGGAATTCATCCTCCGCGCTCTGGGCTACAGCTCCACCGCGCAGGCCGATATTTCCGACGCGCTCACGCGCGCGGTCAGCTGCGGCGTGATCACCGGAAGTGAACGTGCCGCGCTGGAAAGCGGCGCCTTTGTACGTGCCGACGTCGTCTATCTTTCCTACTATGCGCTTGAAGCCGTCCTCAGCGGTGAGCCGTTTACCCTTTATGAGAAGCTGATCAGCGACGGCGTCTTTACTTCCTCCGACTACCGCCGGGCAACCGCGCTTGTGACCACGCAGCGCATCTAAGCACATTTTTGCGCCCAGCGCCATACTATGAGTTGAGACCGCCATGCAGTGGTTTCAATCTTCATAGGAGGTTCTGCTATGTGCAACAATAACGGTTTTGGCGGCTGCGGCTGCCTTTGGATCCTGATCATCATTATCATTCTGTTCAGCTGCGGCGGATGCGGCGGCAACTGCGGCTGCAACAACTGCGGCAACAATAACTGCGGCTGCTGAAAGCAAAATATACAGAGGGCTTCGTGCAATGCACGAAGCCCTCTGCCTGTCGAAAAAGCCTTTTCGACAGGCAGAGGCAAGTTTTTGCAACTTCAAAAAGTTGCAAAAACTTATTGATCTAACACGAATGACCCAGGTCACCCTCTCTTGCCGCTTTGCGGCAAGTCACCTTGAGACACCCCTCCTGGGTTTCTTTCGTAACTATCTTCCTTCCCGAATGCGCGCACTTTTCGCCTTTATTGCAATAAAAACGGTTTTTTCTTATAACATTCCCAGATGCTCCAGCAGAATCTTGACACCGATGAAAACCAGAATCATACCGCCTGTCATTTCCGCGCGGCTCTTATAGCGCGCGCCGAATAGATTCCCGACCACCACGCCGACAAGCGAAAGACAGAACGTCGTGCAGCCGATCAGCGCCACCGCCGAATGAATGCTCACCTGCAAAAAAGCAAATGTAACGCCCACTGCCAGGGCGTCGATACTCGTCGCCACGGCAAGGAGAAACAGCTCCCGATAGCTGATCCCTGTATAGGTCTCCTCCTCGGTCTCGCCGCGGCTTTCCTTGATCATGTTGCCGCCGATCAGCGCGAGCAGGATAAACGCGACCCAATGATCGACCCTCTCGATGTAAACTGCGAACTGGCTGCCCAGAAAATAACCCAAAAGCGGCATCAGCGCCTGAAAGCCGCCAAAAAACAGAGCAATGAGGAACATGTACTTTTTATCGATGCTTTTCATGGACAACCCCTTGCAAATCGCGACGGCAAAAGCGTCCATCGAAAGACCGACAGCAACCAGAAACAATTCCAAAAGCGACATGTACGACCATCCCTTTCGATTCTTCTCAAGGCACAAATAACCATAAAAAGGCGTGGTCATACTGCACCATCTTTTTTGCTTCCCGCATAAGCGGCGGGAAAAGCGGCACTGAAGGCAAAGGCCGAAACCGGTTTCAGTCCTCTGCACCTCTCTAAAAACAACTTTTACATTATAGCACAGGCACTTAGCAAATACAACTGCAAGAAGCTCTCGCCTGCCGACAATATATTTTGCAGGATATCATGCAAATGCTGCGAATTCTCCTTGAAAACATTTTATTGTCATGCTAAAATATAGAAAACATAGCTGTTATATTTGTCCCCCTTCCGCATCGACGCGGCAAATGCATAATGTAGAAAGGAACCAATCTTTATGGAATTTCTGTCCAACAAGCCCCTTTTGATCACTGATACCATCCTGCGCGATGCCCATCAGTCTCAGGCCGCCACACGCATGACGCTCGAAGATATGCTCCCTGCCTGTGAAGTGCTCGATTCGATCGGCTACTACTCTCTGGAATGTTGGGGCGGCGCTACATTTGACTCCTGTATGCGTTTTCTGAACGAAGATCCGTGGGAGCGCCTGCGTCAGCTGCGTGCCCACCTGCCCAACACCAAGCTGCAGATGCTCTTCCGCGGTCAGAACATTCTCGGTTACAAGCATTATGCTGACGATGTTGTTGACAAGTTCTGTGCAAAGTCGATCGAAAACGGCATCGACATTATCCGTATTTTTGATGCGCTCAATGATATCCGCAATCTGGAGCAGGCGATCAAATCCACCAAGAAGTACGGCGGTCAGGTCGAAGCCACGATCTCCTACACGATCTCCCCGATCCACAACGAGGACTACTTTGTCAAGCTTGCCAAAGAGCTGGAGCAGATGGGTGCCGATACGCTTTGCATCAAGGATATGGCAAACCTGCTGCTCCCGATGGACGCTTACTCCCTGATTAGGCGCCTGAAGGAAACGGTCGATATGCCGATCCACCTGCACACCCACAACACCACCGGTACCGGTGACATGGTCTATCTGATGGCTGCCATGGCCGGCGTCGATATCGTGGACTGCGCGCTCTCTCCGCTTGCCAACGGCACCTCTCAGCCTGCGACCGAAGCGCTTGTCGCCACGCTCAAGGGCACTCCGCGCGACACCGGTCTTGATCTGGGCAAGATGAGCGAAGCTGCCAAGCATTTCCGCGCTGTGGCTGAACGTCTTAAGAGCACCGGCGCCCTTGACCCCAAGGTGCTCAATGTCGATACCAATACGCTCCTCTACCAGGTTCCCGGCGGCATGCTCTCCAACCTCATCTCCCAGCTCAAGCAGGCAGGTAAGGAAGATAAGTATTACGACGTTCTCGCCGAGATCCCCCGCGTCCGTGAAGAGTTTGGCTATCCTCCGCTGGTCACCCCCTCCTCCCAGATCGTGGGTACGCAGGCCGTTATGAACGTCATCACCGGAGAGCGCTATAAGATGATCCCCAAGGAATCCCGCGCCATGCTCAAGGGCGAGTACGGCAGGCTGCCCGGCAAGGTCAGCGAGGAGGCTCGTGCCAAGGCCGGCATCAAGCCCGAGGATGTCATTACCTGCCGTCCGGCAGACCTTCTTGAGCCGGAATTTGAGAAGTACAAGACCGAGTATGCCGACATCATCAGAAGTGACGAGGACGTTCTGTCTCTGGCTCTGTTCCCCCAGGTCGCGCCTAAATTTATCAAATCCCGCAATCTGCGTCATCCCAGTTCTGCACGCAAGATAGAAGCTGCCGGTGAACATAAGACTGAGCGCAAAGTTGCCGCTTTCTCCCGCAAAGCAAAGTAGATGACAGAAAAGAGCC